>Ga0265294_10009044_pt1 | contig 11536 bp, 12 predicted proteins | sample MunlanPumphouse3_FD_192504 | JGI IMG/M metagenome (GOLD analysis project Ga0265294, IMG submission 192504) | Groundwater microbial communities from a municipal landfill in Southern Ontario, Canada - Pumphouse #3 | ecosystem: Environmental > Aquatic > Deep subsurface > Groundwater | place...
TCAAATTGAATATTTGCGACAGGTTTTGTTTTTGACCCTGTTGCTATGATTATTGTATCTGCCGATATTTCAAATTCCACGCCATCAAATTCCGATTTAACATGAAGTTGTGTCGAGGATTTAAACGATGCTTTCCCTTTAACTATGTCAATTCCGTAACTTTCCAAAAGTCTCTGTATTCCTTTGGACAAATTTTCAACCATCCTGTTTTTCTTATTTATGATATCGGTAAAAGACACAGGTTCCATAGATGCTTTTATTCCGTATTCGTATGATTTCAAAATTTTTTGTTTTGTTTTTGCGGCCTGCCATAAAAACTTTGTCGGGATACATCCTGAATTTAAACAAGTACCGCCGAGTTTGTCTTTTTCGACAACGGCGACTTTGAAGCCAAGTTGGGCAAATTTAACTGCCGCCGTATAACCGGCCGGACCCGCCCCGATAATTGCAACGTCATATTTTTGATTCATTTTATTTACATGAGCCAGCGCTGTATATTTTTGATTTTATATACTCGACAATATTTTCAACCTTTATAAATTCTGCCTTGGATTTATCGTCTTTTCTTGATTTAAATTCAACATTACCGTCTTTTAAACTTTTTTCGCCTACTGTAACTCTGAAAGGAATTCCTATTAAATCCGCATCTTTAAATTTTATTCCTACTCTTTCGTCTCTGTCATCAAGCAAAACATCTATTTTATTTATTTTTAATTCATTATATATTTTTTCGGCTGTTTCTTTGATTGCGCTATTTTTAAAATCGACCGGGACAATACTTACTTTATAAGGAGCTAAATTAACAGGCCATATTATTCCGTTCTCATCATAAGACTGCTCAATTGCGGCGGCAAGTATTCTTGTTACTCCTATACCGTAACATCCCATTACCATTAAATTTTCTTTTCCCTGATCATCAAGATAAGTCGCTTTCATCGATTTTGAATATTTTGTCCCGAGTTTAAAAACATGACCTATTTCTATGCCTCTTGAAAACTGTAATTTTTCTTTTTTACATCTAGGACACATATCGCCTTTTGAAACTTTTTTTAAATCTGCCACGATATCAGCCTCATAATCTCTTCCGTAGTTTACATTTTTTATGTGTTTATCGTTTTTATTTGCTCCGGTTACGGCATTTGCAATATTAGGCACGGAAAAATCGGCATATATTTTTATTTTCTTTTTTAAATTTACAGGTCCGGCAAAACCTACTTTTGCTCCGGTTACTTCAATAATAATTTCCGGTGTTGCCAATTCTAATTCGTTACACCCGATTAAAGTTTGTAGTTTTATTTCATTGACATCATGGTCTCCTCTGACCAAAACAGCGACAGGATTTCCATCCGCCGTATATATCATAGTTTTCACAAACTTTTCTTTTGATGATAACAAAAATTTTGCAACATCTTCGACAGATCCCATATTCGGCGTTAAAACTTCTTCCTGCTCAAGCATAGGAGACAAATCAACTTTTTCATACTGCAAACACTCGGCTTTTTCAGAATTTGCGCCGTATCCGCAGCTACACCATGCGATTTCTTCTTCACCCGTATCTGCAAGAATCATAAATTCATGGGAAAAACTGCCGCCGATTGCTCCGGATGCAGCTTCAACAACTCTGTAATTTAACCCGCATCTTTTGCAAATTCTCTCATAAGCTTCATAAACTTTTTTATAATATTTTTCCAAATCAGCTTCATCAGTATGAAAAGAATAAGCATCCTTCATCAAGAACTCTCTTGCCCTCATAACACCAAATCTAGGTCTTATCTCATCCCTGAATTTTATTCCGAATTGATACAACATAACAGGAAGCTGTCTGTATGAACTGATATTATTTCTTACTAAATCAGTAACAGCCTCCTCATGAGTAGGAGCCAAACAAAAATCAGCATCTTTTCTGTCTTTCAATCTGAAAAGTTCTTTACCGTACACATTCCATCTTCCAGTCTCTATCCATAAATCCTTAGGTAAAAGCAACGGAAGCCTTACTTCCTGACCGTCAACAGATTCCATTTCTTCTCTTATAATCTCAATAACATTTTTCAGAGTTTTCAAGCCCAAAGGCAAAAGTTCAAAAAGTCCGCTTCCGAGTTTTCTTGTCATGCCGGATCTGGCCATTAATTTCGCTGATATATTGTCTAAATCTGACGACGCTTCTTTTAACGTAGGTATAAAAGCCTTTGAAAAGTACATTTCAAACTCCAAAAATTATTCAATTTATAATATAAAACTATAATCTTATTATTTTATCATTTTTGATAAAAAAGCACTACTTCCAGATAATCGATAAAGATATATAAATTCTTTAAATTTTTTTCTAATTTATTTAAATGGACTGCTATTATATCGTAACAAGCTTTGATTTAACGCCTTTTACAGACGCTAATTTTTTATTTAAGCCGCTTACATCTTTTTTTGAACCTATGCATTCCAATATAATAAGTCCGTTTTCAGAGCAAGAACTCGCGGAACTGTCATGTATTCCCAATCTTGTTTTAATCATACATCCGAACTCTGTCAATATTGCCTGAACTTTTACTGATACTGCCTGACGTTTCTCAACTGAAACAATAATGATATTCTTCATTTGTCCTCCGGATTTATTTTATGCCAAGAAGTTCGCTGACGGTTACGATTTCATAACCTTCTTTTTTTATATCATCTATTAGTTTAGGCAAAAAAGCTATTACTTTTTTATTTTTACCTAAATCATGCATCAAAAATATTGCGCCCGATTTAATATTTTTTTTATAAGATTCATACATTTCCTGTTCTGTTAATTTGGTATGCCAGTCACATCCGAAAGACCATGTTACAATAACATATCCGTTTTCTCCTGCAATTTTCTTTGCGGCTTCTCTCGCAAAACCGTGAGGAAATCTTACTATTTTTGTTTTATAACCTGTAATCTGATTTATCAAGTCTTCACATTTCAATAATTCTTCCCGCATTTTTTCATGCAAATCATCTTTCTTATATTTATAAAAATTAAAATGATTATATGTATGATTTGCAAGTTCATTGCCTTGCTCATAAATTTCTTTCACAAGTTGTTTTTTAGATTGTACAGAAACTCCCAGCAAAAAAAATGTGGCTTTTACATCATTATCTTTCAATATTTTTAAAATTTCCCGAGTAGCTGCGCCGGGACCATCGTCAAAAGTTAAAGAAATTTGTTTTTTCTTGCCGTTTCCGTTTGCATAAAAAATCTGCCCGCCTGCAGCAAAAGAACTAAAAAACAAACAAAATAACAGCAATAACGCTTTCTTCATTTTAAAAAAGTACCGCCATATAAGTTAATATTCCGGCATTCAATATCTGCATCCAAAAATTATCATTAAGAGGCCAAGGCACAGTCTCTATTAAAGTTGCGCATAAAGCGCCGGCTAAAGCGAATTGCCACGACGGCAATATAAAGAATCCTACAATAAAACAAGCAATAAAACAAGCTATGCTGCCCTCAAGAGATTTTCCCGCGTATATTTTATGTTTGCCGAATGCTTTCCCAAACAAAGCGGCAACAGCATCCCCGAAAGCCAAATATAAAAAACTTGCCAAAACAAAAATTTTATTTTCAAATAAAAGTATGGTTAAGAATGCGCCTGCCAATGTCCACGGAAGACCGCTTATTTTATGTTCTTCTGTTTTTCTATGAACTCCTCCCAATATTTTTAAAATAAAAATATTAAATTTTTCATTTTTAGACCTTATATATTCACCCGTTAAAACTAATATTATCGCAATAAAAAGAGCTGAAAGAACTAACGTTTTAGGCAAATACCAAAATGCCAATACATAAATTAATGTTAATATATGAAAAATTTTTCTTTTTATTTCATCTTCAGGGAAACAAGCCATTGATAAACTCCTGCAAAAATATATTTGTAAGCATACAGCGCATTATAAAAAACATCATTATAAAAATGCTTTAGATTAATACTGTAAGGGAATATTAAAGCTAAAACAAAAATAACAACTACTATATTTACGAAACATATAAAGACCAAAGAAAAGAATTTGCCGTATACTTTTATATCTTCCTGTCCCTTTTTTATTGCATAAAAAGTTAAAGCATAATGAAAAGACAACGCCATACCCGATAAAAATAAAAAATATGAATAAAAAGGTTTGATATTCACAAACCATGCCAAACTGAAATATATAACAATAATTATCAGTGAATATAACGGCACAAAATAAGGAGACAAGGTAATAAAGATATTATCTTTTGTAAGAGAAACACTGCCCTTATTCTGTGAGACTTTAAAACTTTTAATTTCTGCGCCGCTGAGAAGCCCCGCTATAGCATGAGTTAATTCATGCCCGAAAACATAACTGCTCATAGGTTTAAAAAATATTATCTGAAACAAAAAGTATGTTATAACTCCTATCCAAAAAGGAGCAATTTGCATGTTTGTTTTACCGGCAAAAACAACAAATAAATTTACAAATTTATAAATTAAAACCGCAAGCAAAGGCAATAACAAAACTGATATTATGATTCTAAAAATTTTCATCGCCGTTTATTTATAACAAAAAGTTATATCCATATTAAAAACCTGCGCTTATCCCGAAGCTGTAATTAGGAGTTCCGTCGTAAATCGTTACTCCGGCATTCCCGCTTATCATAAGAAAAGAAACCGCCACGCCGGCAGAATATCCCATACATGACACTGATCCCGATAAATACTGTTTATTTGAAGATTTAGGTTTAAGATTTGTTGTATCCCATCCTAAACCTATATAAGGTGTCACAAACGGAACATTAAATGTGGCAACAGTTCCTAAAGCAATATTATCAGCATCAAGTTTATTATCGCCGGAACTAGTTTTTAACATACTGTAAATTCCCTGTACAGAAACCGAAGGTATTAAAAGCACAGTACTGTCATAAACAGTATATCTTGCTCCCAAACCATATAAATTTGAATCGTAAAAATGAGAGTATCTGCCTATCAAATCTACATCGTAAGGCAAACCAAACTCTGCCTGCAAAATAGGCATATATAAAACACTTGTTCCGGCGGCGTCCATTATTTCATTGGAAACATTGATATTTGAAAGCTTTATATTTAAATTAAAGTTTGCAATTCCCAAACTGCCTGAAACGCCAAAACTTCCGCCTGTCATTACTGAGCCTAAATCTGATGCAAGATTATCAAGATATCTTTGCGCCTGTTGATTTGTTGCAGAATCAAGAACAGAATTGAATTTGTCAAAAGGACTCGCATAAGCCAAAACTTCCGCCATACAGATAAAACAGATAATTAAAAATATTTTTTTCATAAATTCTCCGATATATTATTTTCCGCCATTCTCTTTTTGCCATATAATTCTTATTCCTTCCAAAGTAAGTTCAGGAATAATATTTTTTATTTCTTTTATTTCTTTAGAAATAAGCATCGCCAACCCGCCGGTCGCTATAATCTTAACATCAGGCTGCATTTTATTTTTTACCCTCGCCAAAATTTCCTTCACAAGCCCTATATATCCGTAATATAATCCTGATTGAATACACTCTACCGTTGATCTCCCTATAATATGCGCAGGCATTTTTATATTTACTGCCGGAAGCTTTGCCGTTCTTTGAGTTAAAGATTCCGCAGAAATAGCAGGACCGGGAGCGATTACTCCGCCCAAATAATTGCCTTTTGAATCTATGCAATCAAATGTTGTGGCTGTCCCGAAATCAATAACAATTGCAGGACCTCCGTACATTTTATAAACGGCAACCGCATCAGCAATTCTATCAGCTCCGACTTCTTCAGGATTACCGTAAGCAACGTTTAATCCGCCAGAATGATTAGTCGTTACAAAAAAAGCCTTTTTATGAAAATATAATTCCGTTAATTCTAAAAAAACATTATCAAGAGAAGGAACTACGCTTGCTACGGCAATAGTTCTTAATTGTTTAAAATCTATATCGGAATAACGAAAAATATCAAGAATACCAGTAGCATATTCATCAACCGTCTTCTTTTTTGAAGTTGCAATTCTCCAAATTTTTACAGGATTCTTTTCGACGATTTCACCTTTAAATTTAAACAATCCCAGCGTAATATTCGTATTTCCTATATCTATTGCTAAAAACATTCTTCTCTCTTAAAATAAATTATTCCCAAAGCAGTCAATGCCGATTGTTAACGGAAAATCTTCAACAGATAATTCATAAACGGCTTCCGGTCCTAAATCATCAAATGCTATAAGTTCGGCTTTTTTCACTTTTTGCGCAAAAAGAGCGCCGACTCCGCCTGTCGCTAAAAGATACACAGCTTGATTTTGTTTTATGGACTCGACAACTTTTTCGTTTCTGTTGCCTTTCCCTATTAATATTTTTACCCCGGACGATAATAGTTTTGGAGTATACATATCCATTCTTGAAGAAGTTGTAGGTCCGCATGAACCTATAATTTTACCATTCCCGGCAGGACAAGGTCCGCAGTAATATATACATGCATTATGTAAATTAAACGGCATTTCTTCGCATTTGTCAATCAAAGCGGCAATCCTTTTATGAGCCTGATCTCTTGCTGTATAAATCTTACCTGACAGTTCTATTCTTTCCCCTGCCTTATAATCATGAATGTTTTTTATCAACGTCTCTATTGTTATTTTCATAAAATTATTGTTTTTCTTCTGCAAGAATGACATTGAATATTAACTGCCGCCGGAAGCGACGCAATGTGGCATGGTTTTTTTTCAATAAAAACGGCAAGAGCAGTTATATTCCCGCCTAATCCCATAGGACCTATTCCAAGTTTATTTATTTCTTCCAGCAATTCCTTTTCTCTGCAATTATAATCTTCGTTTATATTTTTAGAACCTATTTCTCTTAAAAGCGCTTTTTTTGCAAGAAGCCCGACTGAAGCAAAATCTCCTCCGATACCGACTCCTATTATAAGAGGAGGACATGCATTAGCGCCTTTTTGTTTAATTGATTCAAGAACAAAATGTTTTACTCCGTTCCATCCGTCTGAAGGAACAAGCATTTTTAACGCGCTTGCATTTTCGCTCCCCCCGCCTTTAGCAAGCATTGTAATTTCTATTTTATCACCGTCAACAATATCACAATAAATATTTGCGGGAGTATTTGTTTTTGTATTTTTTCTTTCAATAGGATCAGAAACTATCGATTTCCTTAAAAAGTAATTTTTATATCCTCTTTCAACGCCTTTGGTGATTGGAACAGTTATATCATTGTCTGTAACAGTCACATCTCTTCCGATTTTAACAAAAACATTTACAGTGCCTGTATCCTGACATAATGCAATATGTTCTTCGCCTGCAACTTTGACGTTCTGCAAAATTTCAAGCAAAATATCATCTTGTATTGATTTGTCATTTTTAACCAATGACTTAATATATCCTGTAACATCACACGGTAAATTATAATTTACGTCTGCGCACATTTTTTCTATTTGCAATATAATATCTTCGCTGTTTATTTTTCTCATTTAAGGTTTCTGCAACGTCAAAGTAATTTCTTTAGCCTGTTTTTCAATTTCTTTTTTTAAATTTTCAATATTATTTTTTATATCGTTATTTTCAGGATCCAATTCAGATGCTTGTTCAAGATCAGCCAAAGCTCCAGACAAATCGCCGTTTTCTCTTTTTGCCGCAGCCATATTTGAATATGCGTGCATGTGATTAGGATTTAATTCAACTGCTTTATTATAAGCTTCAACAGCGCCTGTATAATCTCCGAAATTTTTTCTTGCATTTCCAAGATTATCATAAGCATCCGCATCGTTAGGCGTAAGTTTAACTATTTTTTCAAAATCAGAAATCGCTTTTTTATAGTCATCTCTGATATCAATACTGTATCCTCTTCCCTTATAAGCATCCGTATTGATCGGATTTATATTTATAGCTTGCGTAAAATCGTCAGAAGCTCCTTTTTTATCCCCGAGCATTTTTTTTACGGAACCTCTTTTTTCATAAGCTCTGTCATTATTTTTATTCAACTCTATCGCTGAAGAATAATCTGATACCGCACCGGAATAATCGCCTATTTTTTCTTTTAATTCACCCCTTTCAAGATAAACCCTGTCATTTTTAGGAGTGAGTTCCATTACTTTATCTAAATCTTTTATAGCCTTTGAAAAAGCTCTAAAATAAGAGTGAATCCATGCTCTGCCGTAATACAACGAATAATCTGACGGAGCAAGTTCCAAAGCTTTTGTAAAATCTTCAACCGCACCGGAATAATCGCCAATAATCTTTTTTACATTTGCCCTGCTTACATATGCTTTTAAATTTTTAGGGTTTTCTTTTATTGCGCCTGTATAATTATCCATTTCAATTTTCAGTTTACTAAGATATTCTTCTGAAATGTCATTCTGCGAATTTTGAAGATTCCCGCATGAAACAAAAAAAATCGATCCAATAAAAAACAAACAAAATACAAAAAAACCATACTTTTTCATAAGTTTTTTCTCCTGTTATTTTGACGATTTTATCAGTCCTTTCTGCATCATATTCGATGTAATTGCCCTGCTTCTCTTTATCATTTTTACAGCTTGGTCATAAAACTGGTCATATGTCATTTTTTTATCGGCGACTTTTTCTTTTATTGCCTTCACTCCGACGGCAGCCGCAACTCTCGGATATAACTGCCATTCATCCATTGTAGGAAGAATTTTGTTAGGTTTTATTTTTGAATCAGGAATGCAAGAAGCCAATTCCTGAGCTGCTGTAATGCACATATTATCCGTAATCGTTTTTGCTCTTGCGTCTAAAGTCCCTCTGAAAACTCCCGGGAAACCCAATGAATTATTAACCTGGTTGCCGAAATCACTTCTTCCTGTGGCTACAACTGCAGCTCCCGCTTCCATTGCTTCCCAAGGCCATATTTCAGGAACAGGATTTGCGCAGGCAAAAACAATCGAATTTTTTGCCATGTTACTTACCCATTCTTTTTTTATAATTCCAGGTCCCGGAGCGGCCAAAGCGATAACAACATCCGCATTTTCCATTGCTTCTTTTATACCGCCGCGTATTCCCTGTGGATTTGTTTCAACACATAAAGACCACTTTTCAGGCTGAACGTTCTTAAATTCCGTTCTTCCTTTATGAAGAGTTCCTTCAATATCTGCTATTATCATATTCGCAGGATTTGCGCCATAATACATTATTAATCTGGCTATACACATATTTGCGGCACCGGCGCCGATAAGAGCTATCTTAACCTTGGATATTTTTTTATTTACAACTTTTAAAGCGTTTATAAGTCCTGCCAAAGTAACAAGAGCCGTTCCCTGCTGGTCATCATGCCAGACAGGAATATGGCATTCTTTTCTTAAAGTTTGAAGTATCGGAAAGCACTTCGGCTGAGAAATATCTTCAAGATTTACCCCTCCCAAAGAAGGCTGGAGAATTTTTACCGTATTTATAATTTCCTGCTGATTTTTTGTCCCAAGACATATCGGAAAAGAATCGACTCCTCCCAAATATTTATATAGAAGAGCTTTTCCTTCCATAACAGGCATAGAAGCTTCAGGACCGATATCTCCAAGTCCCAAAACTCTTGTACCGTCGCTTATTACGGCAACAGTATTCCATTTATTTGTATACTCATACACGAGTTCAGTATTTTTATAAATATCTGTACAAACAGAAGCTACTCCCGGACTGTACCAAATGGCAAAATCATTAAAATCTCTTACCCTGCACTTAGGGACAACTTCAATTTTGCCTTTATAAAAAGGATGTAATCTTCTTGCATCTTTTGAAGGTTTTTCAGCGGCTTTTAAAAGCTTTTTCGTATTTATTGTTTTCATCTTTCCTTTTCCCTTTTCAGCATTACTGGTTAATTATACAAAAATATAAGTAAAAACAATATAAATTATTCACAATCTACTGACTGTATCAATGGTTTTGCATGACTCTTTTAAAATTTTTCTTATTGTTTTTTTTAAAACAGGATGCACAAAACCCGGAGAAATTTCATTCATAGGCAAAAGCACAAACAATCTATTTATAATTTCCGAATGAGGAATCGATAATATTTTTGATTTGACGACTTCTTTCCCATAAAATAAAATATCTACGTCTATTACTCTGGGCCCCCATCTGAAAGTTTTTGTTCTTCCGAGTTTTTGTTCTGTTTTTTTTATAAAATCAAGCAGCTTTTCAGGAGTCAAATCCGTTTTAAACATACCCGCACAATTATAAAAATGCCTCTGTTTCGGACCTACGGGAGAAGTTTCATAAAACGACGAAAGCTTTATCTTCCGAATATTATTCTCTTCCAACGCGGCAACGGCTTTAAGTATATTTTGCCTTCTGTCTCCTATATTTGATCCGAACGACAAATATATATTCATCAATAATTCTCTTATAATAAAAAATTAAACATGCAATAATTATACAAAAATATCCAGATTCTAAAAACAAATATCGCAAGCGTTTAAAACGCTTGCGATATAAATATTTAAAAAGCTGTTTTTACCACTTTATTTTTGCAATTCTGCTTAAAGCCTCTTTAATACGGGGCACATCTACAGTCAAAGCAAATCTTACATAACCTTCACCTGATTTTCCCAAACCGTTGCCGGGAGTACATACAATAGCACACTCATCCAAAAGTTTACCCACTATTTGAGATGATGTATATCCTTTAGGAATTTTTGCCCAAACATAAAAAGTTGCTTTAGGTTTTGTAACATTCCATCCTATTTCATTTAACCCGTCACAAAGGACATCTCTTCTTTCTTTATAAATTTTTCTTATTTTTTCCACACAATCCTGAGAAGCGGTAAGCGCCGTAATACCGGCTTCCTGAACAGCCTGAAAAACTCCTGAATCATAATTATCTTTTACTTTTGCAACTGCCTGGACAACTTCTTTATTACCGCATACCCACCCAAGTCTCCAACCGGTCATATTGTATGTCTTGGACAAAGAATGGAATTCAACTCCGACATCTTTCGCCCCGTCGATTTCAAGGAAACTTAAAGGTTTCTCATTATCATCATAATAAACTTCCGAATATGCACTGTCATGAGCGACGATAATATTATTCTTTTTTGCAAATTCTATAAGTTTAACATAAAATTCTTTAGAAGCAACAGCCGCAGTAGGATTGTTAGGATAATTAACAAATATAAGTTTTGCTCTTTTCAATATATCGGCAGGAATAGCATCTAAATCAGGCAAAAACCCGTTTTTTTCCAACAGAGGCATAAAATATGGTTCACCGTCAGTAAATATTGTTCCGGTATTATAAACAGGGTAGCCCGGTTCCGGTATTAAAACAACGTCTCCCGGATTTATAAACGCCAAATGGATATGACCTATTCCTTCTTTTGAACCAATCAAAGCACAAACTTCATTTTCAGGATTTAAATTAACGTTAAATCTAGATTTATACCAATCTGCAACAGCTTTTCTAAAAGAAAGCATTCCTGAGCCAAAAGGATATTGGTGATTTGCAGGTTTAGAAAGAGCATCCTGCCCTGATTTTATTATATGTTCCGGCGTAGGCATATCTGGATCGCCGACTCCCAAAGATATTATATCCGCACCTCTT
>Ga0265294_10009045_pt1 | contig 11535 bp, 9 predicted proteins | sample MunlanPumphouse3_FD_192504 | JGI IMG/M metagenome (GOLD analysis project Ga0265294, IMG submission 192504) | Groundwater microbial communities from a municipal landfill in Southern Ontario, Canada - Pumphouse #3 | ecosystem: Environmental > Aquatic > Deep subsurface > Groundwater | place...
ATTCTAGCACAAATATGAAATATGTCAAACAGAGGCTCTTATGAAATAGCAGACTTCAATCGGCGCGGCTATCCAATGCGGATGGAACAAACAAAATGAGGCCGATTTGTCGGCTTAGACTAGCAGCGCGGTCTCGAAACCCGCCGCTCTACATGTATCATTTTGTCCATTATAAAAATTGACTTTCCGCCTATTCCCCCTAGAATAGGAATACAGGAGGCGGATTATGAAAAAAATAAAAAGACCGAGAACAAAAATATACGGCTTTGATCCCCGGGAAGCTGCGAGAATTGAGACGGCACTGCTAAAAGCGCATTTTGAACGAGACTACGTTTTGCTCGAGACACTAATGGCAAAACTTTTCGAAGAACTCTATGGGTTGGATGCCACAATTGCTGAAAAATTAGCAATAAAAGAGATAAAGGCTTTCGGCGCACATAATGAAGCAGAAAATCCGGATATTTCGAAAAAGGATAAGGGCATTTACTGGAACCAGGTTAAGGAGTTGAAACAGGAATATTTCCACATCTTAGCCGAGGTTCTCAAAAAATATGGGATTAATCTCAGCACTAAAGAAATCGACACCCTTGCGGAGCTAGAAGAAGAGTGGTGGGAATTGCATCACATAAAAGACTATGAGGGGGTTACAAATTGCAAAGCTAAGCAGAATGTAATACTTTTTAAGCTACCCCTGCCAACGGCCCGCGAAGTGGCAGAAATATCAGTGGAGGCTATCAAAAAATACGATACAGCAAAACTTCTACCAACAGAAGAAAACCAGCCGTACTGGATAGAAACAGAAAAAGCTGAAATCAAGTTTTATAACCTTTTTAAAGGGAGAACTGCGAAAAATATATCAAAGAGACTAAGTTCTCTTTTTTTTATTTGAACAATCCATCCGCGACTTCGACGATATCTCCCGCGCCCATCACCAGTAAAATATCCCCTGTTTGAACTTTTTCATCAATCAGACCACGGGTTTCCTTGAGATCCTTGGCATAGAAAATATGCCCACTTAATTTCTCATTTCTCTTTGCAATATCATCTACCAAGTTCAGTGAACTCACGGCTTGGTCTTCCTCTTCCTCGCGCCCGGCAACGTCATAGATTTCCGTGAGAATTACCTCGTCCGCCGCATCGAAACTCTGCAAAAAATCCTGATAGAGTCCGCGGGTGCGGTTGTGCTGATGGGGCTGGAAAATGGCGACGATACGGCGTGAAGGATAGAAGTCTTTCGCCGCTTCGATAGTCAAACGAACCGCCGTGGGGTGATGCGCATAATCCGAGATTATCAGCGCGCCTCGGTATTCCCCTTTTATCTCGAAACGGCGCCAGATACCGGAAAAACTTTCAAGCGATGTTCTGATTTTGTCCGCCGGGATTTCCAGATATGTCCCGACCGCGATGGCGGCCAAAGCATTGCGAGCATTGAATTCGCCCGGCACTTGCAAATAAAATTTTCCTAAAGTTTCATCTTTATATATGACCTCAAACTCGGTTTTGCCGGATGCTATTTTAAAATCCTTGAAACAGAAGTCATCGGTCTCGTTCTTGCCGAAATAAATAACGTCCAGCTCAGGTTTTTCGGATTTGATTTTCACCGAAACCTCGCGCGCGTTTTCATCGTCGCCGTTACAGAAAAGAATTCCGTCCTCCGGCAAGTGCCTCGTAAAATCAAGGAACGCCGTTTTCATCTCTTCGATATCTTTGTAGCAGTCGGTGTGATCAAGCTCAACATTTCCCAGTACTATCATCTGCGGATACAGACTCATAAAATTATGACTATATTCACACGCCTCCGCCACAAAGTGACCGCCTGAACCTATACGCAGATTGCCATCATAACGCGGCACAATACTTCCCACCAAGACCGAGGGGTCGATACCTCCATCCTCCAAAACGCCCCCCACCATTGCCGAGGTGGTAGATTTGCCGTGCGTACCGCAAATCGCGATGCCGCCTTTGCCATTGAAAATCAGCCCCAGCGATTCGGCGTAAGTTATGGAACGGATGTTTTTTTCCAAAACCGTAGATAGCTCCGGATTGGTCTTCGGAATCGAGGCGGTGTGGATTGCCAAATCGATATCGTCAGTGATATTTTCCGCCACCTGGCTGTAATGGACTTTGATTCCCAACTTCTCCAGACTCTCTGTCACCCGCGAGGATTTCATATCAGAGCCTTCGACTTCTTTGCCATTAGCCTTCATATAGCGCGCGATAGCACTGAGTCCGATGCCACCGATGCCGATAAAATATATTTTCTTGAGTTTTTCAATATCTATTTCTTCCATATTTTTCATAATTATGATATCTATGACCAAACTATTTTCAATAGTGCTCGCCCCTTCTCCCAACGGGTGAGGGGGAATAAAGGATTGCTCCATCTTGTCCCTCGGTCGAGCATGACTTACGGGATGGAAATCATCGGAAAGGGCACAAGATATTGCGCCCCTACAACTCGCAATAGCACGCCCTCCCTGCAAATCACGATGCTATAAAAAGCTACTATTTCCCCCATTTCAAGATTTCGTCCGCCACCACATCCGCCGCTTCGGGGTGAGCCAACAATCTCGCCTGGCGCATCATTTCCATTATTTTCAATTTGTCTTTAAAAATACCGTTTAAGATATCAAGAAAAAGATGCGGTTTAAGATTTTTTTCATTGACCAAAATAGCCGCGCCGGCTTCCGAGTAGAAGAAAGCGTTGCGATTCTGATTGTCACTCTCAGAATCTGACATCGGAATCAAGACACTCGGCTTACCTACCAGCATAATTTCCGCCACAGTATTGGCACCGGCCCGGCTCACTACCAAGTCGCAAGCTGCGTAAGCATTGGCAAGTGACTGCTGCATAAACGGGAACAGATGATAATCTTCCATAAGAGGTATATTCATCTGCTGGACACGTGCCAAAATCGCTTCATAATCGGCTATTCCACATTGGTGGATAATTTCATATTTTTCCAAAAGCTGCGGCAGAATCTGCATAATCAGCTCGTTGATTTCGTGCGCTCCATGACTGCCACCCATAACGAAAATCACCGGCTTATCTCCCTCGATAGAGAATTTCTGTTTGCTCTCTTCATACCCTGCCATCGCCACGGAGGGACTTACGGGATTTCCCGAGAAAAATATTTTTTTGGCAGGATAAAATTCCTTGGTCAAATTGAAAGAAATGGCAATCCGCTTGGCAAAGTGAGAGATAAATTTATCGATACCGGAAGGCGCCGTGTCTGACTCGTGCATAATGACCGGAATCGCAAATAGTTTGCCGACCATCGCGACCGGTAGTGATACAAAGCCCCCCTTGAGAAAAATTACATCAGGCATATAGTTGAATACATCAGACATAATTCTCGTAAAATTCTTGAAGGAAGTAAAGAAACTGGTCTTCATGTTTTCCTGTTCGGGATTGAGAATTTTGAATTCTATCTCCGTGTTCTGGACAAAGGCCTTCAGAAAATCACTTTCGGTGCTGATAAGCATAAATTCCACCGTCTCATGGATATTTTCCTCTTTGGTCTTTACCTTAAGCGCCTCATAAACGGACACGAGGGGAGCCAAACTGCCTGCAGTAGATTCTCCCGCGAGTAATATTCTCATATTTTTTGATTATTGATTATAGCAGCTTAAACGTTTTTTATCCTACAAAACAGATTCCATATCGTGATTCAAATTATTTTTTATAAGAATTGCTATATCGAGAAACACTCAGTAGTACACCCACGCCCGCCAATAGAGACATCAAGGCGCTGCCCCCGTAGCTTACAAAAGGCAGAGGGATGCCGGTAAGAGGCAAGAGCGATGTGATGGCGCCGATATTCAATATCGCCTGAAAAGTCACCCAGGCAGTGATACCGACCGCGATATATTTACCGAAGTCATCTTTGGCACTGCGAGCGATAGCAAGTCCGCGCGTAGCAAAAACCATAAAAAGAATGATCAAGAATATCAAACCTAATAACCCTAATTCCTCTCCCGCCACGGCAAAAATGGAATCCCCGATCGGTTCCGGCAGATAATTGAATTTTTGTCGGCTGTGCCCCAGGCCCAAACCGAACAACCCTCCCGACCCCAGCGCCAGCAGGGACTGATTTATCTGATAGCCTATCCCCAATGGATCCAGTTCGGGATGCAAAAAAGTGGTAAGCCGGTTCATACGATAAGGCGCAATTTTGATGAGGGTCATCACGCCCACGATACCGCCCGCAATCATCATCAAGATATACGTAATACCAGCGCCGGCGATAAAATACATCGTACCGGCGATAGCACAAACCGCCACCAGGGTCCCGACATCCGGCTGCTTGATAAGCGGAATAGCTACCAGCACAATTATCATTATGAATGGCACAAAACCCTGTGAAAAATCATTAAGCTTTTTCTTTCGCTCTTCCAGCCATGCCGCCAGATAGATAATGAGCGTAAGCTTAGCCAGCTCAGAGGGCTGAAAACTCATACCGGCGACTGTAATCCAGCTCCTGGTGTCCCGAATATCAAGCCCTAGCCCGGGCACAAACACTATTAGCAGCAAAAACAGTGTCGCGAAAAGGAACAGAGGTGCGCTTTTTTTGAATTTCCGATAATCTATCCGACTGAAAACACAAGCGAGAATAACCCCTGGTACCAGTCCATAGAAGAACTGGTGAGCGAGATAGTAATATTGATTGCCGACTTCTTTGTAACTCATAACCACGCTGGCGCTTGAAATCATCACAAGTCCGAAGAGGACGAGCAGCAAAACATCGAAAATCAGAATTTTGTCATATCCTCCAAATTTCATTTAGCTTAAGATTATATTTTTTAAGACGCTCTCTTTGGTTTTTGTAAACTCTTCGGTAAAACCGTTTCTTGTTTCCATTATACCATAACCGACCTGGATATTTGCATATTCCATATCCGGTTCAATGAGCTCGCCCGCCGGTACGCACTCTAGAAAAAATTCTCCACCCGCCATTTCCCCATCCGCATAATATGCCTCGCGCACGAAATCCGCTACGTCGCCGTCCATTTTGTAGATGCCACTGCGCATCGGCCGTATTATTGTAAGAGGCTTACTCTTTACATTGCGCAAAATAAGCTGGGAAAAAACGAAGTCAGACTTCGGTTCTTTCGCTTCCAAGGACAAAAAATTAAAATCGAGGAAAGAAAGGATATGGAGCAAGAGAAAAGGGACTTCTCTATCGGAAAGCTGCAGTTTGGTAAAAATCGGGATGGATCCGACCAAGCGCGGATTCACCTCGATAAGATGGACCCCGTCACTACCGACCACAAAATCGAATCCCAGAATACCGCGATAACCGACACTCGCAATCTTTTGAGCGACACTTTTGATACTGGCACGCGAATCATCTCGTGAATCACTGCCGAGCCTACTGCCGAAAGCAAAATCATTGCCGCAAGTTCCCATGGCGTTACGATTACACTCCGGAAAACCGGTAATCTGAAAGATGGGCTGGCTCACTAAAAAACCGAATTCCCCGATGCAGACGTTGAATGTATAGGTATCCCCCTCCACAAAGTCGGCAATTTTCACTTTCCTGCCGAGGTTCTTTTCCAGAATTTCCGAAAGCTTCTCGCGCCCATCAACGACAAAGGTTGAATTGCCCGAATAGCCGCGCGAAAACTGGACAGCATATCTTTTACCGCGCGAAAAATCCAAAGAATTTTCCAACTCCATCATGTTTTCTTTTTCGATTCTTACAGTACGGCTATTCGCGTTTGCAACGTCGAGTGCCGTGGTAATTTCCGCAAATTTTATCTTGTCCTCCCACTCGCGATTGATTTCCGACTTATTTCCCAGATAGCGAAAACCGTTTTTTTCGCAAACTTTCTCAATCATCGGACTCGGCTTGAAAGTGATGATATTAGGCGTTTTGCCTTGCGTATTATTTTTTATATAATCAACGACCCCCGGGTCGGATAAAATCCTGCCCGAATTCTTAAGGTCTTTTTCCAAACAAAAAAACTTCGCCCCCGCTTTTCGGATAAGCTCGGCGTTCTCCGTTTTCTGGCAGCAGATGATATGGAAATCGGGCAATAATCCTTCCAACCCGATCGCCCTACCCGCCGCCGGAGTCACATAAAATATCGGCCCGGAATCTTCTAAAAATTTAATAATTTTGTTATCTAGCATATTCGCCTATAGTATTATCGAATTAGAAACCCAAGCCATCGTGTCATCCTGAGGTAATCCGAAGAATCCCGTTATGTCCCGCATAGTATCGGAATGCCATTCCCGCCTCCGCAATGACGTAGCGATAGATTCCATTTACCCCTAAAAACGGCGTAGCACGTCCCCTCTCCCATCGGGAGAGGGCCAGGGCAAGAGGGAACAATCGTACTTAGCCGATTCCGGATCCCCGCCTGCGCGAGGATGACAGATAATACAGACAGCCCTAAAGACAATCCATCCTCACGATATCATCCGCCTCATCCAGACTTTCCGCCCGGAATATATTCTCTTCATCTATTTCTTTTTTATCCTTGCGCGACTTCCCAGAAAATATACATACTGCCTCTTGGAAATTCTCAGTGCTATGTTTTTTAACGAATCCCGCGAAACTGGCACATCCTTCCAGAGAAGTCTTGATTTCTCTCTTGCCCAAAAATTCTTGCGCCGTCTCAACATCCGCCGCGCTCACGTAGATTCCACCGCCGCCGGTCTTCTTGATGATATCCAAAATTTCAGATTTGCGCTGTGTATTTTTTACCCCTAACTGCCCGGCTTTCACTTCCGTCTTTGCTTTTTCCACACTACATCGCGCGGCAATAGCCTCCGCATTCTCTTCAAACTCCTCAGCGATGGAGAATATTTCTCCACTCTGCACCGCATACATCTTTGGGATTCCTTCTATCTTGCCCTCGCGAAAATATCTCTCAAAACCGCGATACATCCCGATAAAAGAGCTCCCGGAAGTAACAAAAGTAAATACGGCATCGACATCCCCGACCTTGTCCGCAATCTCGAAAGCCATCGACTTGAACCCCTCAATCGAATCGTCGTCCATCGAAGGGCGCAGATTCGGCATCTTGTATTTTGCCGCTACATAATTGGCGAAACGGATGGCACGGCTGCTCTTGATGATTACCGGGTCATATTTCTGCATATCCGCAATCTTGGCTTTCTCCGTATCGGGAGAAATAAAAATGAAAGCCTTCATTCCGGCCTCTTTTGCGTAGGCCGCCGTCGCAATCCCCGCATTACCGGAAGTGGAAATCGTAACCGCCCGATATCCGCGCTGCTTACTCAGGGCAACTTGGTAAGCGAGGCTCCTACCTTTGAGCGAACCTGTCTCGTTCTTATCCTCCCTTTTGAGATACAGATGCCTCATCCCCAAAAGCCTGTTTATCTCCTCGTCCTCTTCCAACGGAGTCCCCCCGTCCCCCAGCACCAGCCGGTTTTCCTCGGAGATTTTCTCCGCATAAAAATCAGCATAATCCCAAATGCTTTTTTCTTTCTTTGTTATACTAATTTTATCCAAAAATTCAAGCATACCGATCGTATTCAAATATGGTTATATTTTACATTAAAAAGGGTAGGATGGGAAGGAAAATTTTAGATTAAGACAAAAAAATAAGGGAAGAAATATTAGTTTCTTCCATTAAACGGCTTGTGTGCCAATAGTTTTTAAATATAGTATTATTCGTTTTTTCTTTTTCTTGCGTGAATAACCACACTTCTGTCGGGCAAATCATAAATATACACTATCTCCAGATCTTCCCAAGCACTGACATAATCCATCCACTCCCCTTCATACTTTATATTATAACTGGCAAGCCCATTATAGATATGGTGTTTTAACCAATCTATCCAATAACGGAAGCCGCCTCTCTTACACACGTCGACAAAAACAATATCTCCGCCAGGGACTACTTTACTGACCGCCCAATCCATTAGAGAATGCTGATTTTCTCCATTCATAGATTGCGCGATATAGATAAGAGTAAGGATATCTATGCTTGAGTCCTTGATGCCTAATTTGAGATAATTACCCTTTTGCGGAGTAATAATTCCGGCAGCAAGGACACCGTCAGAAAGACCGTGCTTCTTATCTATGCCGATAAAGTGCGCGTCGGAATAAACCGCGCTGATACTCTTTGCGATACCAAGGAAAATATGCCCCTGGGCTGTCCCTATATCAGTGACATTCCTTATTTTTCTGCCCTCGCTCAAAATACCACTGATTATAGGACCGATTACCGTCATATGATGGTCCGCTCTACCAAAATACCACTTTTCCTGCCAATTCTTTATGAATTTTGGGATAATATTATCATCCTCCCGATTTTTTTATTTGTAGTATTATATCACAAACATTTTTTTTGTCAATTTTCGAGAGACTTAAATTCCCAAGCATAATAAAATTGACTTTTTTCCTGATTTTGCCTAATATAAATCAAATCATCATAAAAATAAGGAGGGGATAAAATTAAACTACCACCGACCTTGTCGGTGGAATTCTGGGCTAACGGACTTTGTCCTTTCCGCCAGTACGCTTATCCGACTATTTATTTATATCTTTGCTGTCTGGTCCTATCTGTAAAAAGATACAAAATGCAACATTATCGCTTGCATCTTGAAATATATCTATCTGTGCCATTATTTTAAAATACAAACTGACTTCGTCCGCAATCGGAAACCGTGGACGACCGACTTCGTCGGTGGTTTTCTTAAAGCAATAAAAAAAGAATTTATAGAAAAAACATTGGTTTTTCTGATACTGGCCGTATTGTTAGCCATAGTTTTGGTTGTTCAGGCAAAATTAATCACACCTCTGAATATAGTAGGTGCATTGTTGCTTACCTTTATCATTGCCTCGGTAATATCCCTATTACTTGTCTATCTAAGTGGATTTCGCCGACCTGCAGCCCAAAATGGCATATTAATATGGGCTACTACTATAACTTTATTTGCAATGTTGACGGTGGATTGTATCTACGTATTAAAAGGGATGCCTGCTACATTAATAGCAGCTCCGATTATCAGTATGATTACAATCTGGGCAAATAGCTTGTATCTGAATTGGTTATGGAACATATACAAGCCGTGGTGGTGGGATTTGAAAAAAATAGAATGAACAAATAAATAAACCATCCGTTATTTTCTTTATAGAGAATAACGGATATTATTATGCCAAAAAACACACCCCGCAATGAGGTGTGTTTTTATCCTTATCCGAAAGATTATCTTTTTGAATTCTTTTCTGCGAGTTCTGCTGCCAAGTTCTTCGGGAGTTCTTGATATTTCTCAAATTCCATCGAGTAGGCGGCGCGTCCCTGGCTCATAGAACGGACCTGGGTCGAGTAGCCGAACATAGAGTTGAGCGGTACGTGAGCGGTGATGACCTTGATGCCATCGCTGCGATCGCTCATATTCTCGATCTGTCCACGCTTTGAGCTCAAATCTCCGACGATGTCACCCATGAATTGCTCGGGGGTAGTGACCTCGACTTTCATAATCGGTTCCAAGACTACCGGGTCGGCACGCTTGAAAGCTTCTTGAAATGCCAGAGAACCCGCAATCTTGAAAGCGGCTTCAGAAGAGTCGACTTCGTGGTAAGATCCGTCGTAAACGGTAGCCTTGATGTCGATGACCGGGTAGCCCGCAATCACACCGCGTGCCATCGCTTCTTCGATTCCTTTCGAAATCGGTTTGATATATTCCTGTGGAATGGCGCCACCTTTGATTTCATTCACGAATTCAAAACCGGTTCCTCTTTCGAGCGGTTCCAGACGGATCCAACAATGTCCATACTGACCACGTCCACCTGACTGACGGACGTATTTTCCTTCCGCCTGAGCGTCAGTCTTGATGGCCTCACGATATGCCACTTTCGGTTTTCCGACGTTAGCTTCCACTTTCATTTCCCGCATAAGCCTGTCCACCAAAACTTCCAAGTGCAATTCCCCCATTCCTTTGATAATTGTCTGTCCGGTCTCTTCGTCAGTTTCTACTTTAAAAGTAGGATCTTCATCGGCAAGTTTCTTGAGACCCATTCCCATCTTTTCCTGATCGGCCTTGGTCTTCGGCTCGATGGCCACAGACATAACCGGTTCCGGGAAAGTCATCTGTTCCAAGATGACTGGATATTTTTCATCGCAAAGAGTGTTCCCGGTAGTCGTGCTTTTGAGTCCGACAGTTGCCGCGATACCTCCGGCATAGACTTCGGTGATTTCCTCGCGATGATTGGCGTGCATCCGCAAGATACGGCTGATTCTTTCTTTTTCACCTGTATTGGTGTTCAGAACGTAAGTTCCTGCTTTAAGAACTCCAGAATAAACACGAAAGAATGTCAGCTGTCCCATAAAAGGATCGGTTGCGACCTTGAAGGCCAAGATGGCAAGCGGCTCGTTGTCGTCAGATTTTCTTTCGACTTCCTGATCGGTGTTCGGGTCGATGCCCGTGATAGCAGGAACATCGATCGGAGACGGAAGATAAGCAATTACTCCGTCCAAAATCGGCTGAACACCTTTATTCTTCAGAGCAGTCCCACAATAGACCGGGAAAAGCTGAGTGGCGATAGTCGCCTTGCGAAGACCGCGGACAACATCCTCTTCAGTAATCTCTTCACTCGCCAAATATTTCTCCATCAAATCATCGTTGTATTCAGCGACTCTCTCCACCAATAAAGATCTCCATGTCTCAACCTTCTCTTTCATATCTTCCGGCACTTCACCCTCAACTACGACCTCTCTGCTCTGTCCTTCAAAACGGTATGACTTGCGACGAATCAGGTCAATGACTCCTTCAAAATTCTCTTCGGCTCCTATCGGCAGCTGTATTGCTACGGCGTTCTTATTGAGTCTGTCCAGAATAGAATCGAAGCTGCGATAGAAATCAGCCCCCATACGATCCATCTTGTTGATGAAACACATTCTCGGCACATTATATTTATCCGCCTGTCTCCATACGGTCTCGCTCTGTGATTCCACACCGGCAACACCATCGAATACCACGACTCCACCATCGAGCACGCGCAAACTTCTTTCTACTTCCACGGTAAAATCCACGTGACCGGGAGTATCGATCAAGTTGAATTGGTGGTCCTTCCAGATACAAGTGGTAGCAGCAGAGGTAATAGTGATTCCACGTTCTTTCTCCTGTTCCATCCAGTCCATAGTCGCTTCTCCGTTGTGCACCTCACCGATCTTGTGACTCACTCCGGTAAAAAACAGAATTCTCTCTGAGGTGGTAGTCTTTCCTGCATCAATGTGAGCGATGATTCCGAAGTTCCGCACCTTGTCGATTGGGTATTGTCTTGCCATATGTTTCCTTAACTTAAATTAAACTTTTTTAAAAAATGTTTTAGATAGACATAAACCACCAGCTTTCAAAGCTGGCTGATTTAGCTCTTACTTTTTACCTGCGTATTATATTATAATATGTCTGGGGTGTCAATTTTCTTTGGCTCTATACTAACAAGTGTGGTGGATAAATCAAAAATAGTGGTAAGCTTAGCTTAAAACAAGAGTTACCCAACTCAAAGCTAAATTTAACCACTACTTCTATGAAAAAGTGTATCATCGAAATGC
>Ga0265294_10009047_pt1 | contig 11534 bp, 8 predicted proteins | sample MunlanPumphouse3_FD_192504 | JGI IMG/M metagenome (GOLD analysis project Ga0265294, IMG submission 192504) | Groundwater microbial communities from a municipal landfill in Southern Ontario, Canada - Pumphouse #3 | ecosystem: Environmental > Aquatic > Deep subsurface > Groundwater | place...
CTTTTTGAGAGATCTTTTTGAGAGATCTTTTTGAGAGATCTTTTTGAGAGATCTTTTTGAGAGATCTTTTTGAGAGATCTTTTTGAGAGATCTTTTTGATGCAAGGCTTGGAAATTTTTAATTTTCTTTTCTCACAGGCAGGGTTTGCCCGCCATGAGGCATAACGTGGATCTTTGCTTCAGGGTTGTCCGAAAGGACTGCAGACAGGGCTTCCTGAACGCTCCCCATCGGAATAAAGAATGCATCTCTGGCTTTTTCTTCCGGAAGCTTCGAGACAAGGTAAAGCCTGAACTTTTTTGCAGCGATTGCAACGATTGCACTCTTGTGCCCTCCGAACTCAAAGCAGTGCTTGAAGCGCTCTATTGCATCATCAGGATTTTTGCACTGCATGTTCCAGCACTCATAGACCTGGTTTCCTATTCCTTCCTCACATTCCGCTACAAGGATGATAGAGCCTCCTTCCTTTACAGCCTGAGTTGCATTATCAAGGGCTTTGTTTGCCTGGTAGAGGTTGATGTCTTTGGGATAGCCGCCGCAGGAAACGACAACAGCGTCTGCAGGCTCTACAGGCGCTTTATACATGGCATCCACAAACTCAACCCCTTTCCTGTGGGCAGCAATGAAATCGCCTGCAACTGCGGCAACGATTCCTTTCTTGCTGTCAAGTATGACATTAAGAATGAATTTAAGACCAAAGGCCTCTGCAGCTTCCTCCATATCCCGCCTGACCGGGCTGTCCACCCTTCCGGAAACTGCATTTTCTTCGATCATCATTTTATGGTTTGTAAGCACGGATTCCTCGGAACTTACTCCCGGGAGTATGGACTTTGCCCCTCCGCTGTACCCTGCATAATAATGGAATTCAATTCCACCGGTACCAATGACAAAATCAGCATCGAGAACTTCCTCAAAGACCTCAATAGGAGTGCCACGGCTGGTTACCCCTATCCTCCTGCACCTGGAAGTGTCGTGCTGGATGCAACGGATTTTTTTGTAAATATCTTCCCCGACCAGCTTCTTAGATTCCTCTTCAGTCTGCTGGCGGTGAAGCCCGAGAGCAAATACAATGGTAATGTTCTCATCTTTTGCCCCGCAGAGGTAAAGCTCTTCGAGCAGGGGAGGAAGAATCTTTGCTGTAGGAGTGGGCCTTGTGACATCACTCACAATAATTGAAATTTTCGAATCCGAATTTACAATCTCGGATAATCTCCTGCTTTTTACTGGATTTTCGAGAGCCTTTTTGATTAAGAGGGCTCCATCCTCCCTTTCTTCAGGTTCAGAAGGAAGGATTATACTGGAGAAGTTTTTTTCGGGGATACTCAGCTCAGAAAAACCATTTCCGAAAGCAAGTGGAATCTTTTTTATATTTGTCATCATGTTCGTGCCGGTGATTTCGTATTGATTATATAAAACCATATAGGTAAACAATAACCGAGATTAAAATTACGCTTCAAACTTCAGTTGAATAAACAGTTCAGTTTTTACCAGGACATTAACAGTTTTCAATTTCTACCAGTATGTTTCATTATTGCGGCTTCCCTTACTATTTCCTTATTTACGTACTGGAAGAGTCCACCCTCCATCGGGTATTATGTGAACTTTTGCTTCAGGGTTTTCGGCAAGAATGGTTTCAAGGGCTTCCTGCACACTTTTTGCAGGAATGAAAAAAGCTTTTATGCTTTCATCCTCGGAAAGTTTTGAAACAATATAAAGCTTGAACTGTTTTGCAGCTTTTGCAACTATCGCGCTCTTGTGCCCTCCAAACTCAAAGAAGTTCTTGAAGCGTTCTATGGCGTCATCAGGGCTCCTGCACTCCCTATTCCAGCACTCGTATACCTGGTTTCCGATTCCTTCCGCACATTCAGCTACGAGTACTATGGACCCTCCTGCTTTTACAGCTGGGACGGCATTTTCCAGAGCCTTTGTTGCCTGGTAAAGGTTGATGTCTTTAGGGAAGCCTCCGCAGGAAACAATGACCGCATCTGCAGGTTCAACCTTTACTTTGTACATGGAATCTACATATCCTGCCGCTTCCCTATGAGCCTGGATGAAGTCTCCGGCAACGGCAGCAACGATTTCTTTTTTGCTGTTGACCACTACATTCAGGATAAAGCGAAGGCCTGCAATCCCTGCGGCTTCTTCGATATCCTTCCTTGCGGGGCTGTCAGCTCTCCCCAGAAGAGGGTCACCTTCGAAGAGTTTGCTATAATGGCTATGGAATGAAAGTACCGATTTTTCCGAACTTACTCCCGGAAGGATAGACTTTCCTCCACCTCCATAGCCTGCGTAATAATGAAATTCCACGGTCCCGATACTGATTATCAGGTCTGTATTCAGAGCATCTTCGAAAACCTCGACAGGTGTGCCAAAACTAGTCTCTCCTATATGAACACACCTATTCCTGTCGTGCTGCACAAACCGGATATTTCGAGAAACATCATTCCCCAGAAGCTTTCTGCACTCTTCTTCAGTCTGCTGGCGGTGTAGCCCGAGAGCAAATACAATGGTAATATTCTCGTCTTTTGCCCCGCCGAGGTAAAGCTCTTCGAGCAGGGGAGGAAGAATCTTTGCCGTAGGAGTGGGTCTTGTGACATCACTCACAATAATTGAAATTTTTGAATCCGGATTTACAATCTCGGATAATCTCCTGCTTTTTACGGGATTTTCGAGAGCTTTTTTGATTAAGAGAGCTTCATAATCCTTTTCTTCAGGTTCAGAAGGAAGGATTATACTGGAGAGGTTTTTCTCGGGAATATTCAGCTCAGAAACGCCGTTTCCGAAAGCAAGCAGAATCTTTTTTAAGTTTGTCGTCATGTTCGTGCCGGTGATTTCGTATTAATTGTATAAAATCATATAGGTAAACGATAGTAAAAGTATGTATGAAATCAATAGTAAAAGTATGTATGAAATGAAATTTAAATTTGCTTATTTAAACCGGTGTTCTGCCCCTTTCTGAACTTCTGGAAAGTATTGGATTGGCTTTACCAATTCTCATAATATTATAAGTCCTTTACTTTTTGATCCAGGCAAAAATATGTAGAAGGAAAAACCAGCGAGCTTCATCCGGCAATACGAGATCAAGATACTGAAAAATCGTGTATGTTACATCCTGTAACCCTCTTTTTTCAACTAACTTTCAATCCTGGAATCTCTATTTTCAGTCCTGACACCTGCTGTTCTTTTAATTAATTGTAAATATTTCCTGCGCTTATATACTGATAACTGCAAACAGGTCTGGAACGAACATCTGCTTCACGGGAAAATGTTCAGACATTTCACAATATGAAGGGAACTTCTGACCTGTTAGGAAAGAAAAAGGAGTAGCAGTTATCCGGGGAGTGTTATAGCATGGATAAAGAGAGGATTTCCTATCACGAATCCGTTCAAAAGATGTATGAGCGGATAAAGGCAGACAATATGACAAATGTCTGGGACCGTTATGAGGCTCAGGGAATAGGAGGGGTCCCTGACAGAAGATGCACTTTCTGTATGGCAGGAGCCCGCTGTGACCTGTGTTCGAATGGTCCCTGCCGTTCGGACGCTTCAAAAGACAAAAGAGGGGTTTGCGGGATCACTGCCGACGGAATGGCAATGAGGATGATGCTACTCAGAAACGTAATGGGGGCTTCGACCTACCACTACCACACAGATCAGACCATCCGGACTTTGAGAGAAACTGCAAGGAATAAAACTCCCTACAGCATCAGGGAGCCTGAGAAACTAAAAACATTCGCCAACAGGTTGGGAATAGATATTTCAGGAAGTGATGCTGAAATTGCCCTTAACCTGTGCGAATTTGTTGAAAAAGACTTTAACCGGCCCGCGTATGAGCCAAGCAGAATAGTTGAGATCCTTGCCCCTCCTGAAAGAAAGAAGAGGTGGGAAGAACTGGGGATATTTCCGGGAGGAATCTACGGGGAAATGATGCTTTCCACAAGCTCCTGCCTCACAAACGTAGACGGGTATTATGTAAGCCTTGCCCTGAAAGCAATGCGCCTTGGAATTGCAATGGCATACCAGAGCCAGATAGTAAACGAATACTGCCAGGACGTCCTTTTCGGGATTCCAAGACCCCACACTATGAGGGTGGACCTCGGGGTTCTGGACCCTGAATATGTAAATGTGCTGCCTAACGGGCACGAGCCTTTCCTGGGATTTGCCATGGTACAGCTTGCGAGAAAACCTGAGTGGCAGGAAAAAGCAAAGGCGGCGGGGGCAAAAGGTCTCAGGGTCATTGCCAGTATAGAAACCGGGCAGGAAATGATCCAGAGGTGGGAGGAAGACGATGTATTTTACGGTTTTACAGGGAACTGGATTTCCCAGGAAGCGGTGCTTGCGAGCAGGTGTGTTGACCTTTTTGCCGCAGACATGAACTGTTCACTTCCAGTTGCTCCGCTTTACGCCGAGAAGTACAATTTTAAACTTATGCCTGTGAGCGACCTTGTGGCCTTCGAGGGGATAGAAGAGCGCCTTAATTATGACCCTGTAGAAGCTGAAGAGCAGGCAGCAAAGCTTCTGGATATGGCAGTTGAAAATTTCAAGAATAGAAACAGCTCAGGAGAAGCGGCACTGAATTTTCCAGCAGGAGAAGCTGTTGTCGGATTCTCAACTGAAAGTATCCTTGATGCCCTTGGAGGCACCCTTGACCCGCTACTGGATGCCATAAAAAGCGGCGCAATCAAAGGAGTTGTCGGGATGGTATCCTGCACCACATTACGTGACTACGGGCAGGACGTGCACAGTGTTGCCGTGGTAAAAGAACTGATCAAAAGGAATATCCTTGTCCTTTCCATGGGTTGCGGGAACGCAGCCATGCAGGTGGCAGGCCTCTGCAGCCCCGAAGCCAGAGAATATGCTGGAGACAGCCTTAAGGCTGTTTGTGAAGCACTTGGAGTCCCGCCAGTGCTAAGTTACGGGACATGCACCGACACCGGTCGGCTTGCTGATCTCCTTGGAGCTATATCCGGAGCCCTTGGAGGAGTGCCCGTTCCTGACCTACCTGTTGCTGCCGCAGCTCCCGAGTACATGGAGCAGAAAGCTACAATAGATGCTATCTTTGCCCTTGCACTGGGGCTCTATACATATGTAAACCCCGTACCTACCGTTACCGGGGCACCGAACCTTGTCAAATTGCTTACAGAAGACTGCCGGGAAGTCACAGGAGGCCTCCTGAATGTAGAAACGGATGCAGTAAAAGCAGTTGATGGGATAGAACAGCATATAATGGAAAAAAGAAAAAAGCTTGGGATCTGAAGATCCCGACTTCTATTTTTGTTATTTATTTATTTATTTATTTATTTATTTATCTATTTATCTATTTATTTATCTATTTATCTATTTATTTATCTATTTATCTATTCATCTATTTATTTATTTATCTATTCATCTATTTATTTATTTATTTATTTATTTATTTATTTATTTATTTATTTATTTATTTATTTATTTAGTTAGTTAGTTAGTTAGTTAGTTAGTTAGTTAGTTAGTTAGTTAGTTAGTTAGTTAGTTAGTTAGTTAGTTAGTTAGTTAGTTAGTTAGTTGTTCTGGAAATTAAAGCTGTATTGACTCTCCGGGACTCATGATAATTACTTTCGTATCAACCTTTGCTTCCACGGCTTTTCTGAACTCTTCAGGGTCCTGCCTGATGACATCAAACGTATTATAGTGCATCGGCACAACGATCCGGGGCTCGATAAGTTCAACAGCTTTTACAGCTTCCTTTATGCCCATGGTAAATCTGCTCCCTATAGGCAGCAGGGCAATTTCGGGTTTGTAAAGCTCTCCAATGAGTTGCATATCTCCAAAAACTCCAGTATCCCCAGAATGATAAACAGAATACCCTCCGATATTTATTACAAAACCTGCAGGGCTTCCTCCATCGAAGCTGAAACCGGAGGCATCAATTGAAGAAGAATGAAGTGCATGCGTCATGGTAAGGGCTATGCCTTCCACTTCTACTGTGCCTCCCTTGTTCATGCCTTCGGCAAAGACACCTTTTGATTTTATATAATTTGCAACTTCATGAATAGAAATAATTCTGCAGCCTGTACGGGCTCCGATCTCGATAGTGTCTCCAAGGTGATCCCGGTGACCGTGGGTTACGGCTATTATGTCCGGGTTAAGGTCCTCAGGGCTGCAAGGAGATTTAGGGTTTTCTGAAATAAAAGGGTCTATCAGGAGTTTCTTTTCAGATTCGAGCAGAAAAGCAGCATGCCCGAGCCAGGTAATTTTTAAATCAGCCATTTCTCTTCCTCAAAGTCAGTCGTTTTTCGTCAAAATGTAACAATGTGTAATGTAATTTTCGATAATGACCGGAGAATTAGTATGAAATTACCGGATGAGGGACATACAGGAAACAGGTTATGTTTGAAGAAAAACATAAGAAGAATACCAGCTGTAATAAAGGGTCATAATAATATGTTCCTCTCAGTTAAAATCAAATGAAAATGAAGATGAAAATGAAAATCAGCCTTGTAATCCACGGACCCGAAGTAATTGATTCGGGAGAAACGAAAATAGTTCTGGAAAAACTTTCCTGCCTCGGCGAAGTAAAAGCGGAGCTTGGCGGAACCATGGGAAAAACAGCCGTAATTGACGCCGGGCTTGAAGGAATCATAGATACAGGCAGGCACTTAAAGCCAAGCGTCTGCATAGAATCTTTTTTTGAAACAGCCGACCTTATTTGCCTTCTGAACCGGGGAAAAACTCTAGAAACAGGCAAAATCTTCGGAGCAAAAGTCGCTGCCCGCCTGAAAGATCCCGAAAAGAAGCCCCTGGTTCAGATTGAAAGCCCTGGCTGTTCCTGCGGAAAGCTTATTCCCCTGAATAAAAAAGCTGAAAGCTTTATTGAAAAACTCTCCGAAACCCTCAGGGTCCCTGCAGAAAACCCCCTGATTTTCCACAACCCTGTTTCCATAGAAACCTGCGAAAAAACCGGAATAACCAGAATAATCCGCGAAATCTCAGGGGTTCTTCAGGGAGAAAATATTTTTGTAAACGGGATTGTTATCGGAAAGGCATCATCTTCAAAAATAAGGATAATCTCCGAAAAAGGCTTCATCACTGCAATCGAAGGCGGAGAAATAAAAGAACACGGTCTAGAAAAGCTCCATAATTACGAAAAAAGGGACCCTGTAGACCTTGCAGGAGCCTGGATAAAAAGCGGAGACATCAGAAGAAGCAGTCCCTCACGCCCGGACGTCCGGGAACAAAACTCCAGTGCCGTCAAATCATATTTTATTTCCGGAGACAGGGCAGGAAGTATCATACCTGGAAAAGTTGTGCTTATTGACCATGAAGCTGAGAAATCCTATGAACTCTCTGCAGGGGCTGAGCTTGTGGTTACGGTCGGGGATGACACTACAGCCATAGCAGGAGATGTCCTTTACAGGCTTGGCATACCTATCATCGGGATCACAGACGGAGACTGCGACAATGTTACCTGCGAGCCAAAAACCTTTTCGGGATCGATTATCCTCAGGCTGGAACCTGGAAACGATGATATCGTGGGCATGAGGATAAAGAAGGAGCTTTTAAAAGGACAAAATTCGGCTGTTTTTGAGGATCTTCTAGCTTTTAAAGAAGAGGTTCTGAAACTGGCAGAGCCTTCCATTGAGGCTGTTTTTAAATATTGAAAAACCCTGACCTGCACAGCAATATTTGATATATCGGGTCATTCCTGTCCTACTCAACGAGGAAGAGCGACCAGTCAGGTAGAGTGTTTGAGCACTCACTTTGAATTTTTAGCTATATAAATGAGATAGTAGTAACTATCAGAGTCAACTGAAAATATTCCCTGAAAATATTCCCCGAATATTATAATGAATCTAAACATAGAAAGACGATAACGTTCATTAATAGAAAATCTTTAATACATTTGAACATAAGTTATGAAGTAATCAGGGGAAAAAGGGGGTTTGAATTCTGGACATAATGCTAAAACTTCATGACGCCGCCAGCAGCTTGCAGGAAACTGCTAAAAGCCTGACTAAGAGAGCAGTTCAGGACAAAAAGAAAGAGGAAGAGGAAACCTGTCCTCACAGGATAAAACAGACGAAAAACAGGAAGACAATAATTGTTAACTGCCGTGAATGTGAAGCCGGGTCTTCACTTAACGACCCGCACTGCAGGAGGAACATCTTCGGAATCCTGCAAAAAGAGATTCATGCCGACTGCCTTGTGCTCTCAAGGCTTTATGAACGGGACTACGAAGGAAAATCCCTGTCCCTGCTTTATGCTCTGGCAGGCTTTAAGGGAACTATTGCAGCATACAGGAGTATTGAAACTGTCCCCGAATCCTGTATCAGGCAGGAAAAGAGAAAATGTGAGCTGGAAAGAAAAGAAATAATTGATTTTCTTTCCGAAACCGTGGAAACAGATCCTTTAAAAGCCAGGTTCGAGCTCAGGGAGATAATTCGTGAAAAGAAGAGGGCAAAAGTTCCAGATACTACTCCGGATACTATCCGAGATGGCACGTCAGATACCATTTCAGATACCATTTCAGATACCATATCAGCCTGTCTTATGTGCTCCGAATCCTTCTACCGGACCCTGAATGAAATAGAAGAAAAAATATCCTGTTTTCCTGAAATTTCTGAATTTCCTGTTATCAAAAAAGCCGGTTATGAATCCGGTTTTTTCCCGGCATCAGGCAGGTCAGAAGGTCATGAAGATGAAAACAAAAAGATAAATTTCCAGGAAGAAAAAACAGGAAAAAGCCCAAAGGTCAATTTAAAAGGGAGAAAAGCTGGGAACAGTGTTGGAAGCCTGATTGAAAACACCTCTGGAAAAGCATCTCCTGCCTCTTTATCGGGGATCTCCCTATCCAGGCATTTCCTGGATTCGGTTAAAGGGAAAGGTAAGAAAAAGGAGAAAACAGAGGAAAGCAAAAAGGACAAATTTGTAAATAATTCCGCAATCTCTACAGATTTCACAGACACTTTTTTTGACTATGAAAGAAGGATAAAATATCACGTCAGACCGCCTTTTTCCAGTTCGAGGATTTATACCGAGGCTCCGGAAAATACCGAATTTCTCGAATGTTACGACATAAATGACAGGGAAGGGAGAAACCTTGAAGTCTCCATTTACCGCTACACAGACAGGCCGGAAAAGCTGTACATGATCCGGCCTCCGGAATACAACCTCAGGCAGGAAGAACTCAGGCTTCTTGAAAAAGTCAGGAGGAAGATGATCAGGCACAGGCCAAAAGACCTTGCTTTTGCAGACCCGACAGGAGCAAGGGAATACTTTAAGCGCATGGCAAAATCCCTCCTGGGAGAAGAATTGCTTGAAAGCGGGAAATCCTGCAGTCCGAATGAACTTGAAAGTTATGCCGACCTCCTTGCAAGGTATACAAACGGGCTCGGGATCGTAGAAGACCTCCTTTCAGATCAGAGAATAACGGACGTATACATCAATGCCCCTGCTGATACCAACCCGGTGCATGTTGTAATGGAAGGGGAGGAATGTACAAGCAATGTTTTCCTCTCGCAGGACGACCTGGACGCTCTTGTCTCAAGGTTCAGGACAATAAGCGGAAGGCCCTTTGGGGAAGCGATTCCCGTGCTTGAGCTTAACCTAGAGGCTTTCGGGGTAAGGGTATCAGTAATAGGGGACCCCCTCAGTGCAAACGGGCTTGCCTACGCTTTCCGAAAACATTCCCTTACACCCTGGACTCTGCCAAAACTGATCAATACAGGCTCGATTTCTCCTTTTGCAGCCGGGCTTTTAAGCTTCCTTATGGATGGGCAGGCTTCTGTCCTTGTTGCAGGAGAGGTGGGAGCCGGAAAAACATCGCTTCTATCGGCAATGCTGCTTGAAATCCCGCAAAAATACAGGATTTTGACAATAGAAGATACTCACGAACTCCCTACAGAAGAACTCCAGGAACTGGGCTGGAAAGTGCAGGGCATGAGTTCTCAGTCTTCGGTCCTGAAGTCCGGCGCGGAGATGAGTCCTGAAACTGCACTTCGGGCTGCTTTGAGGCTTGGGAGCTCATCTCTTGTGCTCGGAGAGGTAAGGGGACCTGAAGTTAAAGTGCTTTATGAAGCCATGCAGGTGGGAAATGCCGGGAACTCAGTTATAGGCACAATCCACGGCTCATCCGTTGAGAACGTTTATGAAAGAGTCGTACACACCCTTGGTGTCCCTCCTGCATCTTTTAAAGCTACGGACGCCGTAATAATCTGTTCAGGCATCAGGCCGGGTGGAAGCATGAGAAAAGTAAAAAGGGTCAGCAGGATTGCAGAAGTTACCTGTGCCTGTATAGAAGAACTTGAACCCTCTGAAATCTTTACCGACATCATGTATTATGATCCTTCTCAGGACTGCCTGCTTGCAGGAGAGGCTCTCGAACAGGGACAGTCCGAACTTATAGGAAAAATTGCCCGGAAATGGGGAGTTACCATTGATACTGCCATAAAAAATATTGAACTCAGGGCCAGGATAAAAGAAAAAATTGCAGTTGAAGGAGTTAAAATGCCATTCCTGCTCGAAGCAGAAGCTGTAAGTGAAGCAAATAATATGTTCTGGCTGCTTTCGGATTCGACCAAAAAAAATAGCAGGACCGGGACAGAAAACAGGACATCGCGCAGAGCTGGTTTTGAAAACAGCCCGGATTCCGGTTCAGAAGCCTACGTTGAAGAGCTGTACACGCTGTGGGAATTATGGTTTGAGGATTTTATTAGAGAGCTGAGCGGAAAAGGAAAGCAGAGATTGGGAGTTCACCTGTCTGGAGAAAAAGCACAATCAGAGGAAAAACAGAGTCCAGAAACAAAAATAATTGCCTGAGGGGTCATGAAAGATGGAAGAAAGCGGCTGGTATGTAAGAGCCTGTAAATCCACAGCAAAACAATGGGAATGGGCTATCCCTAACCCTCAGGCCTTCAGCAGGAAATGTGAAAAAAGCGTGAGCCCTGAATACAGGGATGCCCTCAGGTTTACAGGTTTTGATCTGGAAGCCTTTGAGACCGTACTGTTTTCTTACGCCGGGACATTTGTGGCTTTAATCCTGCTGCTCGGGATAGATTTTTTCCTGCTCCTTTCCAGAAGTTTTGATTCTAAATCTCTTTTCATAATGGGGACCCTGACTTTTATTATTCCGCTGATAGTTCTCTACTACCTTAGCGAATATGTGAAGATAAAAGCCGGATTGATGAAAATATCCTCTCTTGGAGATATTCCGGAAATACTGAGCTATATTATCATGTCAATGAAGCTGGTCCCAAACCTTGAACACGCCGTCCTTTTTGCAGCCCGGAACTCCGGGAGACCTCTTGCCACGGACTTAAAAAAACTTACCTGGGACCTGAATTTAAGAATCTACAGCAGCATGGACGATGCCCTTCTATCTTTTGCCGACCTGTGGGGCAGAAACAGCGAATACTTCAAGCGTTCCCTGCACCTTATCAAGAGCTCAACAGCCGAACCCGACGAAGCCCAGAGGGTCATTACCCTGAACCGCGCCCTCGATATTAGCCTTGAAGGGACTGAAAACCTGATGGAAGCTTTTGCCGAAAAGCTGAAGACTCCAA
>Ga0265294_10009049_pt1 | contig 11533 bp, 13 predicted proteins | sample MunlanPumphouse3_FD_192504 | JGI IMG/M metagenome (GOLD analysis project Ga0265294, IMG submission 192504) | Groundwater microbial communities from a municipal landfill in Southern Ontario, Canada - Pumphouse #3 | ecosystem: Environmental > Aquatic > Deep subsurface > Groundwater | place...
TGGCACCATCTATGTAGAGAAAATACGCATAAATCTCGCATTTAGAGAAGTGCCCTTTTTTGTTGAGAACAAGAAAATGCTAGTAGGCAAAAAGAAAAGTGTCCCTTTTTACGAGTTTTTGTTGTTCTGCGGAAACTGCTTGTCGTTGATAAGAAAGAAAAATGACTATTTTCGAATGTTTCTCGTTTTTTTATTATTCTCTAATAAAGCAAAAGATGGAGAAATTTATGTCCTTGAATTTAAGTGAAAATCGCCTGACTGAATGATTGAAAACATGAATCCGAACGATAAGACAAACACAATCAGGCTCGCGGCAAAGACGATCACGCAACTAATTTTTAATATCTTTCTGGTCTTACTTTCAAAATTTCCGAAATTTAAGGTGCATAGAATGATACAAACTATGGAAAAGACAATATAAGTAATGGAAATGGGATTGAAATTCAGTAAAGTGGCAACAAGAATCGAAACATTGCCTGTAATGTGAACTGGGATAGGATTTTGAGGAGTAACGTTTGAGTAGTCATAACTACTATATTCGTAAAATGGAACTACAGAAAAAACTAACAACAAAATAGAAATGAGAACGAAAGAAATGCTCAAAATAGACCAAAGCTTGTAATTGCTAATATAAGATTTTTCGATAATCGAATATTTTTCTTCATCTGATAATAGTCCAGTTTTACTGATTCCAAAAACGGCGGAGAGTTTTTCAAGGTTTTCGTCAGTAGGAAAAACGCTTCCACTTTCATATTTTGTTATGAGAGTGCGAGACACAAAAATTTTTGAAGCAAGCTGCTCTTGAGACAAGCCGTTTTCTTTTCGAAGTTTTCTTATTTTTTCGTTTAATTCCATGTTGTAATTTCCATTATAAATGAATTAGACATCTTATTCATACTTCTCATACTTTTTTCTTCATCAACTTGAATATACATATAATGACTTTTGTGACTTATGTAAAATATAGCAGAATATGGCATGCTGTAAGCAAAATGAGGCTCTGTTTCTACATGAATGCAAATCGCATCATCTTTTTGCTCATTTGATGGCCATGCAAAGAATTCTTCATCGATATTAAAATTTACTAAAACATATTTGCAATCCAAATAAGAATAATATTTTTCACTAACATCCCACGCTAAAGATTGATACACACTACTGCTTACTTGCATTCTAGTGATATTAGAAACTTCAAAACCAGTAATTTCTTTTAAAGAATATGTTTTGCTACTGCAGCTTGTTAACAATAAAGGTAAAACTAGAAGAAATAATGTTTTTTTCATACTTCTATATTAATTTAATTAATAGAAACTAATATGTGAATTAATGTGAAAAAGATAATTAATTAACAATTTCTTTTTTTGGATTTTACTATAAAAACAATACCCAGCGTTAAGAAAACAGCGGATATTGGCCAATAGATGAATATGGTCCCTAAAGGAGCAATTATAAAATTAACTCCGCCATATTTAACACCACATACCCAAAAATAGATACCCAAAAACAGCGAAAAAACGAGATTACTAAAAATATAATTCCGACGATTTTTTTCTTCATATTAACTATAAAAATCTTCCTACGATATCTAATCGTGCATGTACCTAATTTGTTGACACAATAATTTTATCGTGTTTTATCAAATATAAGCAATGAGGCACTGGATTTTAGCCAATTTCCTTTTACTACATAGTAGTAACTCTTATTCTATATCTGTAAACTGGGATTTGCTGACATAGGATTTTTTATTGGTTGATATAGTTTTAATCTAGGTCAAGTTTAATATTCTATGCGAAATAACATACATTATTTCTTCTAAAAAATGACTGAAATTTAAATGTATCAGTTTTTATATAGTTACATATAGGATTTATATATTAGTTGTTTAGATATGTATTGTTTACACTGATACTAACTAGGATTATATAAAGCATTAAAATTGATAAAAAATTTTTATAATTCGAGTAAATAAAAATACTCACCACCATTCAATTTGTTCCATTGAATCCTGTACGAACCATTAAGTGTAATAAAATCATCTTTTTTTCCAGTTGGCTTTTGAACTGTTCCGTTGAGTTCTTTATTAGCTCTAAAGAAAGCGTAAATACCACTACAGTCATTGCCTTCATAGAAAAGGTGATCTTCAACAAAAGTCATAACGAACGTTCTATTAAATCCTAACTCTTTTACTCTTTCCATGAATTTTATATCACCAATGAAAGCGAACATTTGTTCAGGATGTTGACCATTCTTTGGATATTTAAGTTCAATGGCATATCTTTCACTCATATCAGGTTTAAAGATAACAATGTCCATTTCTTTCTTTTTCGTATCCGCATTCCTAAAGAAATAGCTAACGTTTCGTTCAAACTGAACTTTGTATTCAGGGAGATTATTTCTTAAAAAAATACCTAATTCGTGTTGCAAAGAAAATTCATTATAGATTTCTATATCGTTTTCTTTTCTATAATTCCAAAACTCTATTAAAAGATTTTTTATATCCATAATCAATCGTCCTCCATTATTTCAAAGAACTCTTCGTCGGTAAGATCTTTATCGAAGTTATGCTCTCCGTCTTGACGAGGATATCTTCTTTTTTGTTTCTTGATCTTTTTGTCTTTCTTTTTCTTTTTAGTGAATGGCCACATACTTTACCTCTTTTGCCAGAACATCAAATCAATTTTCTTGATCCTGGTGAAATGTTTATATTTAGGAAGCTTGCTATCAAAGAGTCGCACCATTTCTTCTGCGGTATCGGTTTTTAATAAATTAACATAGAAATTAACGACTTTTCTGTAAGTCTCAACACATTTATCGATTGTGACATTATATGGCCTTGGAGCGTCTATTTTTGCATTAGCTAAAACATACTGATCCCAAACCGGCATATCAGGATTCAAAGTCGCAAGCATTTTAGATGAAAAAGATGGCTCAATAGACCCTTTAAATGTATAGACCTTTTTAATAATGTCCTCAAAAGACACTGTCTTGCCTTTCAATGATTCCATGTAAGCGTAATATTTCTCAAGAAATAATTCTTTGCTTCTTCTAATTCTATAGAAACCAGTGAATCTCTTTTGGAATTCTTCATCCTTTGAAACATCAGTCTTAGTAAACTTAGCCATTATAAAGTCATACTTGGCTGCACCAATAGCTATGTTTTCCCAATTAAACTCATTTGAATTAATCATGCCTCTAATTTTATTACAGAAGGCATGAGATAAAAAGTGAAATAGAGTGAGAAATTTTGAGATTTTATGTTTTATAAACTTACAAGTTTCATAACAAAAAACCCACCATTTTCAAAATGATAGGTTGTTACTTTAGTTTTATGAGTTTTGATATGTGTTTAATGAGATAGATATATCTTACACTTTAAATAACTTATCTTATAAGCACTTTGTTTACAAAGTTGAGCGACCAAAAGGTAAATACAATATTCCAGTCCTTCTATGCGTTAAGAATGACGTCCGAAAAATGTTTCAATATAAGTATGTTGTTGAGGGTATTTCATCAGCTTGTAATCATTTGCTTAAGAATTTTAAATCAATAACCAACTACTACAGTACGACCAAAGCAAATACACTTGAATCCATTCAAAACGAGCTCTTAGGTCTTCATCAAGAGCTCAATGAGACCACTGACGCGGAAGTGAAATTAAATATCTACAATCGCATATCTGCACTAAAGAACAACCAGATGACATTCGAGAGCATAGAAGACACTCTTCGAAAACTAAAACTCTCACTAGTTTCGTTGAGTGGAGGTTACAACATCGAAATTGTTAAAACCATCTTCTCCCAAGTCTACGTCAAGGAAAACCACTTCTATCTAATCTTTAACCCCACTAATTCACCGATTGATCTATCCGACAACATGAACATTCTTCTTAGTGTTAAAGTATCTTCAATTGCTAATTACAAAGTAACGGAATTCGACTTTTCTATCGTGCTTGTGTAGGTTCGCTATCTTACAATGAGCAGTTAGAGACCACTCAAAAATAGGTTCGCTATCTTACAATGAGATTTTCTAGGTTTTTATGGAAATCAAGTATGTGGGCATTTGCTAATCAACTTTATGTTCAAAACATACAAAAAAACGACCAATTTAGGTCGTTTTTGTTCATTTTTCGCTACTTTTTAGCGAGTAATTAAAGACAACTTTGGCACCATCTATGTAACAAAAATACGCAATTTTTTCGATTTTCTGGAAAGTGCCTTTTTTTGTTGTGGGTAGGAAAATGCTTGTCGTTTGTAAGAAAAAGTGCTCTTTTTTACGAGTTCTTGTCGTCCAACGGAAACCGCCGGTTGTGGTTAGAAAAAAACAACCTTTTTTACTTATTTTGTCTTTAAGAGATTGATTATCGATTATCTTTTGGGTATTAAAAAGTCGACGAATCTTCGAGTATCGGCGCTGACCCGCCGATATATGAATAGTAGAATGTTATATCTATTGAACACACATAACCTTCAAATAGGTGACTTCCAGATAAAGGATTTAAATAATCTGAATAATATCCGGTTCTTGAATAATATCCACCTTGATTATGTGGAATAAATTTTGTCAGTTGTCCAATGTTATCTATATCCGAGGAAGAAATAATATGATTTTTTTTGACCTCATAATTAGCAACCAAATTTGGATAATCAGGATCATCTTGAAAAAAGAAATTAGTGACGCTTGAATCATATACGATAGACATATATTTGAAAGATAAAATGACATTTTTTTCATCTTCTTGATTGATACATGATCCCATCATCAAAACGGCAATTACTGAAATTAAAATTTTTGCCATTTGCTTGTTTGTTTTCATTTAATTAACACACCCAATTTATTTTAGCATATACTCAATATCATTAGACTAATTATTCTTCTATCGATTATTTCAGCTAACAAACAGCGAATAAAAAAGAAGAGGTTAATTATCCTATTAGTTTTTCGATACTAACATCATAGATTTGAGATAAACCATATAAAACATTGAGTGATATCGTGCGATGGCCAAGTTCATAATTTCGAAGAGTGCTTGGATCAATATTTAAGGCGTCTGCTACTGCAGTAACGGAAAGGAAATTTTGAACTCTCAAGCTTCTTAACTCGGCTCCTAGCGCTTTGTCATTAATCACTTTTATTCGGTTCTGTTTATTTTTAAAACAAACCATTTGCCACTTTTTAAATAAACTTTCTTTGATTAAGCGCACTTTTGTTTTGTTAATGTCATCAATTATTTCATTTCTAACAATAGAGCGGTTAAATATCTCTCTTTCTTCTAGGCTTAATAAAAGCAGGAAGCTCATATATTCATCTAAAACTTTGAGCGCTTCTTTATATTCTTCTTGTTTCTCTCTATAAAACCTTTCACTTAAGTGCTTATACATTGGAAATATATCGACTATTACTTCTGCTTTGCTAATATATGAGGAAGCCCATTTCTTAAATCCGACTTCATTATTCCGATAAATAAATCTCACTTTGTCAATTCTTCGTATATTTCTATAGCATTATTAGCGATGTTTTGTTCATTAAGTAATTTTGCTAAAGTTTTAATCGTTGCATAATCATATTTCATGTTTTGAGTAATTATTCTAAAAGAGGGGTCTTTATAACTTTCAATCATTTTTTCAATTACAACAAATAGTTTAAGTTGATCAACTTCTTCAAGACCACTAAATTGGGCAATGCATTCTAAACCTTGAATAACTTCAATCATCCCTTGAGTAAAAAACATATCTACATATCTTAGTTTGTAATTATTAATATTCTTCGTGCTCGTTGTTATTTTTGATGTTAATAATTCAATTTCTTCACCTGGAGAATCTATTAAACCAAGTTCATAATACATTCGATTACCAATTATCATTCCACTAAAATTGCTTGTATAAAACTCTAGGATAGGGTCAATATCATCTTTTTGTTGTCCAATTAAATAAACACCTTTCGAGATCCTTTGAAAACCACCCTCATCAACAAATCTTTCAATTATCTTAAGATAGGTTTTATTTGGAATAAGTTGAAAAAATTTCTCATATAAATAACCAGCATCGAATATTTCGCCTGCATGTTCTTCAATGTACTTTTTAATCATTTTTGTATACATTAGTTTACCCTCAAGATTATTTTACTCGTTATTTTCATAAATCGTTAGTGAAAAAGTCGACATTGTCGACTTTTCAGAATTGCTTTTTAATTCTTCATATTCAATCATTGCTTAAAAAGCAATAAAAAAACATCTTGAATTATTTTCTGTGAAAATGTTTCAAAATGTCGACTTTTTTCTGGCAGGGGCGGCAGGAATCGAACCCGCATAGTTGGTTTTGGAGACCAAAGTATTGCCGTTATACGACGCCCCTATATAGCCCTTACGATTATAGGGTACGGGCAAGGCGGTTGACAAGCCCCATATCTACTTTTCCATCAAACTCATTTTTAAAGTGTTTCATAATCGAAGGAATTGATTTATCTGACAATTTGCCGATTTCAGCAATAATTTCTTGTTCACTCATCATTTTGGGAAGAAATGCTTTAACTACTTCTTCTTGGTGACTGATGGCTTTGATCATATCCTCATTTTTAACTTTAATATATCCTTCTTTTTCCTCGTTTAGTTCTTTAACGACTTTTGCAATAACGCGGACTAAATCATTGTCGGTTACTTCTTTTTGTTCGGTGCGGGCTTCGATTAAAAGTTGCCGATATCTAGTAATAACAATCGTCAGAACTGCTCGAGCTTGTGAGTCACGATCTTTTAAGGCTTGAATATTCGCCTTTTCAACTTTTTCAATTAACATTTGCTACCTTCTAAAACTTAAGTTTTACACAGTTTCTTTTCTTATGATATCACGGCCAAGTCTAAGAAACGAATAATAAACAGCGATAATTTCAAGACGGCCAAAGAACATAACAACGCTTAAAATCCAAAGAATGCTCGGATGCTGTTGAGCATGAGTAATTCCCACGCTTATTCCAGTGCCAGTCAACGCACTAGCGACCTCAAAAAAGGCATCATCAAAGTCAATACCGACTGGAATAATCGTTATAGCAATCGTGCCGATAAAAAGCAGCAAAATGTATAAAACAACAAAGGAAACGGATTCGCTATAATGTTCTTCGCTAAATTCTTTGTCTTCACCATATCGTAAATAGAAACGAGGGCGAATAATTCGTTTTGAGGAAATGCGATTTAGAAGCGAATAGTAGACGCCCTTTAAAGTAGAGGCAACACGGAGTAGTTTAATGCCACCAGCCGTTGAACCAAGAGCACCACCAAACATCATTAAAACACTCGACATAAAAACAAGGGATGGTCCTAGATAAATAATCGGCTGATAAGAATTAAAACCTGTTGTTGTAATCGAAGAAATCATATAGAAAGCGCCGAGACGAAGAGAATCTAAAAAGGTCAACTCGCCAATTGATGAACTATGAGTGAAATAGATAGAGGCAACAAATAGGGGGATGAAAATCAAAAGCATCAGCAATAGAAATCGCACTTCAATATCGCGAAAGGCTTTTTTGAATTTACCTTGAATAATTAGAAGATGAATGACAAAGTTTGTCGCTCCTGCGAGCATTAAAATCATTGAGATAATTTCGATAGCGATTGTATTACCGCCAACTGATAAAACTCCGCCTGCACTCGTTGAAAAACCGCCAGTGCCAACAGCCGTTATTGCGTGATTTATGGCATCAAAAAAGCTCATACCAGCAATCATATAAGCAACAGTGCCTAACAAAATAATTCCCGAATATATCGAAAGAATAAGTTGTGAGGATTTTGCTAAATTAGGGATCAGTTTATCATTATGACCTTCGGAAGAATATAGGCGCATACCATATCGATCAGAAAGGGCACTAACCAAAACCAAGACAAGACCAACAGCCCCAAAGAAAATAAGTAAACTTCGATAGAGAGTATAAACGTGATACCCGTATAAATCATGATCAGCGGCAAAATCAAAGACAGTCAGTCCTGTCGAAGTGAAACCGCTCGTCGACTCGAAAATGCTCTGCGTAAAAGTCATGTCTCCCCGTAAATAGAAGGGAATAGAGCCGATAATAATTGCAAAAAGCCATACGAGAACAAGAAGAACAAAGTCTTGGTGTTTGCCAAGCTTTTCTTTTTCACGGCCTTTGAGTAAAAGGATTGCTAATAGCAGCCCGACGACGATTGTCGCTGATGCGGGTACATAAAAATTAAAGGCCACTCCAGACTCGCTGGGATAGAAAAATAAGACAACCAACGGAAGGAGGGTAATAAGACCAATGAGAACAAGAAAAATTCCCAAATACCCAAAAATTAGACTATATCCTGATGCGGGCTTTCTCATACTTATTTCTTGTTAGTGGTTTGAATAAATTTAACAACTTTTTCTTGCTCATCAGGCGTTGAGATAACAACTAATTTATCTTTCGGCTTAATAATGGTCGAGCCATTAGGAATAATGACATGCGGTTCGCGATAGATACAACTAATCGTCGCGTTTTGTGGAAAGTTAATATCCATAATTTTCTGATTAGCAATGCGATATGTTGGATTAATGACGATTTCGGTTAGAACAATTTTATCTTCTTCAATTGAGAGAGTTTGTATCACATCCTCTAAAGAGGATGCTGATTTAATCGAGTTTGCTAAGAGATAAGTTGAAGATATTACGCTATCGATACCGAGTCTTTTAAAGATATCGACGTTCTTTGGGTTTGTAACTGTGCAAATACATTTTTTAACATTGAATTCTTTTTTTGCTAACATACAAGTGGCATAGTTATCGGTATCTTTTTCGCCTAACGCGATAAAAATATCCGCATCTCGCACCCCGGAATCTTCAAGAACAAAGCGCTTATAAGGCTCGCCGACAAAAACGGCAACCTTATTGTTTTTAACAATATAGTCGGCGAAATTTTTGTCTGAGTTAATAACAATTAGATCCTTGGTTTGATCTTTAAACATATTGATGACGAAGTCGGCTTCGTGTTTGCCATTGGCAATGACGATTTTCATTAGATATTTTCTCCTTTCATTAAGTTGAACTTATTCAATGATAGTTCGAAAGGATAAATGGCTTTAATTTTTAGACCTTTAAGTAATACTCCACGTTCAGGATCATCAAGGCGAACATAAATATTTGGTATTTCATATATAACAGATGCAACATGAGCCAAAAAGAGATTAACATTATCATCACCGGTTGCGATAACAACTTCTTTTGCTGTCTTGACATAGGCTTCTTCAAGCAATGACAAATCAGTCGCGTCGCCATTAACCGTGTAACCAGAAAACGACTCCGGCAAACGATCAAAAGCATTGCGATTGCGGTCGATAACGAGCACATTCTGCCCTTTTTCCGAAGCTAAGGCGGCAATATTGGCCCCCAGTCTACCACAGCCGATAATAATTACTTTGTTTCTCATAAATATTAAGACCTCAAGTTTATGGTCGCGATTAATACGCTAAATGTATTATACAACCATAATTAAGTAAATAGAATGAACGCTTTTTCCATCTTTGTAAACATTTTTTGATTCCTTCCTTTTTCTTTGTAAGAAAATGGTCTAAACTATTTAATTGCTGGAAAGACAAAAAAGACATGAAGAAATACTTTAAACTTATTAAGGAAGCCATGGAGGGAATTGGAAAGATTTATATTTTCCATTTCATCATTCTTTTCTTCTCTGTTTTCTTTATGGTTCTGTCGAGTTTCACCAGCAAGATTTTAATTGATACAATCAAGGGTGATATTTTTGATGCTCCTCAAGCTGGATCTTTAGAACTTTTTATCGCCAATATTTTCGGTGGCCCTCAGTTTTTAAGCGAAAACTTATGGGTCTTTTCGATAATTATTGTCACAATCGCACTAGCGGTTGCGCTTTTGGCTTTTTCGCGCTTCTTAATTCGTTCATATATTGGTCCTGGCGTTTCCCGCAACATCCAATTAAAGCTTTTTTATCATATTGAACATCTACCATATAACTTCATGAAAAAATCTCGGAGCGGAGATGTTATTCAAACTTGTACTCGCGATGAAGAGGTTTTTCGCCGTTTCATGACGCGAGAAATGTATTCAATCATTTATACCTTTTTAATCGTCGTATTTTCATTTTCTATTCTCTTTTCAATAAATTGGAAAATAGCATTAGTATCAATGGCTTTAATCCCTTTTCTGTTCATCTACTCTTTCTTCGTTATTAAGGAAGTTCGTGTTCGCTATCGAAAGACTGATGATTCTGAAGGATTAATGACTGCAAAAATCGAAGAAAACCTCGCTTCCGTTCGCGTGGTCAAGGCCTATAATAACGAAGCATATGAAATCGAGAGCTTTGAAAAGAGTCTTAATGATTATCGCAAGAAGTATATTCATTGGCGAAAACTTTCAGCCTTCTTTTTCTCATCGAGTGATATTTTCGTTTTTGGCCAAATTCTTTTGACAACTCTTTTTGGTGTGGTTCTAGCATATAGTGGCGAAATAACTGTCGGCACGCTTGTCGTCAGCTTTACTTTTGTAAATATGATGGTATGGCCCATTCGTGATGTGGCAACAATCCTCTCTAATATGGCGCGAGCCATCGCGGCCATGGATCGCTTACTTATTATTCTTAATGAACCAGTTGAGGATATTGTTTCTGGTGATAAGCCAAAAATTAATGGCGAAATTATCTTTGAAAACGTCGCTTTTCAGTTCGATGACGCAAAAGAGCCGGTTCTTCACGATGTTAATTTAAAAATTAAAAAAGGCGCGACTGTCGCTGTATTAGGTAAAACAGGAGCGGGAAAATCGACTTTGGCTTACTTGCTAACTCGTCTTTATGATCCGACAAAAGGTCGCATTCTTATCGATGGTCAAGACATAACGGAAATCTCGCGTTCACATCTAAGACAAAATGTCGCGACTGTATTGCAAGAGCCCTTCCTTTTTTCTAAGACAATAATCAGCAATATTCGGATTGCCAATCCAAGCGCAAGCGAAGAAGAGGTTTATAAAGCCGCGCGAATCGCTGATATTCACGACAATATTTTGACATTTAAGCAAGGATATGAGACACCGGTTGGCGAAAAAGGCGTCACTTTATCTGGTGGTCAAAGACAGCGCTTAGCCATTGCTAGAACTATCATTAACAAAGCGCCCATTTTAATTTTCGATGACTCGTTGAGTGCTGTTGACACTGAAACAGACATTAACATTCGTTCTGCCTTAAAGAAACGTTCCGAGGAGACGACAACACTTATTATCACACATCGAATCGCCACGGCTAAGGATGCCGATTTAATCATCGTTTTAGAAAACGGAACAATCAGCGAACAAGGGACGCACGAACAATTAATCGCAAGAAAGGGTTTGTATCAACGCGTGTACGAGATACAAACAAAGCTTCAATAGTATGGCTAATTTTGCATTTGAAGAAGAAAAATTACCAACCAAGTTTAATCTCGGCGTCTGGCGTAAGATGTTCCGCTATACTCTAAGAAACTGGCCTCTTTTAATCGTGCTTGCTTTATCAATGCTTTTAACAACTTTCTATGATTCAAGTTTTATGCCCT
>Ga0265294_10009051_pt1 | contig 11530 bp, 15 predicted proteins | sample MunlanPumphouse3_FD_192504 | JGI IMG/M metagenome (GOLD analysis project Ga0265294, IMG submission 192504) | Groundwater microbial communities from a municipal landfill in Southern Ontario, Canada - Pumphouse #3 | ecosystem: Environmental > Aquatic > Deep subsurface > Groundwater | place...
TAAACACTGGATATTTTTCTTTGAATAACATTTGTTTCATTTATTTCCTTTATTTTGTAAATTGAACTTATTGATTAAGTTATAGAATAGACTCCGAATCAAGTTCAGAGTGACAGTACTTTGTCCGTCATCCTGTTTTGTGACTGTCAAGCACTGTTTTATGACTGTCATCCTGAGCTTGACTCAGGATTTAAATCTAAAAATCTATTTAAATTGATAATACGGATTGTTTAATACAATCTATTGTTCTTCCTATATCACGACCTTGCATATCCATAAAATCTATTTGAATTTTATAAATCATTGTATTATTTAGATAAAAATCAAACATCAAATATCCGGCATATGCTTTTGCTTCATCATTTTTCTTACCTGGGTCTAATTTGTCGTTTTCATAAAGTAATACATTGATTTTTAGTTCATCACTACTACTTTTGAAGCCAAAAGAATCATTAATATATTGGTTAATTATATTTGAATCAACATAATTAAAAAGTTGTGATTGCATATATTTTGATGGTTCAGTTTTCAATACTATGTCAAAAGAGCCATTTTCTATATTTTTTTGTACATTTTTAATCTCTTCAGTATTATAAACTCTTTCAAAAACAGTAACATTTTTGTGGCAATCAATTCTACTACTTTTAGCTACTTTTTTATTTATTTGTTGATAAATTGAATTAGCGATAATTAAAACTACCCCGAGTCCAATAATTGAAAAAAGAATTTTTTTAAGGTTATCTTGTATCATCACATTTAATCCTTTATTTGGAAACTTTTAGCAAACTTGTTTTGAAATTTATTATGAATAGAGTTTTTAATATGTTTTTTATTCTTTCCTCCATTACCCAACCCAGTACCTGCACCAAAACCATTACCTGGTCCTTTTTGATGCGAATGGGAATCTGGTTTACCATCATGGTCATCATCTTTCATAAATATATCAAAATTAAATTCATTTAACAAAATCAAATCTCCATCAGAGTATTTTAGCAGAATTTCTTTAAATTCAATTCTCTCTTCTCCCGCAAAGTATACTTTTATATTACTAATTTGTAACATTCCAAAAGGATTATGCCCAATATGAGAAACAATAACTTTTTGAACACCTAGACTTTGTAACCACTGTACAACTGCTCTACCACCTTGATAAGTATTTTTTACTATTTTTATCGCACCTTTATCTGATATAGCAAAATATTTTGCTTTTCCAAATAGTGGAGAAACTGCACTATTTTCTTTGTTTGTTTTTATTGGTATTGCTATCATTTTTACTCCTTTATAGCATTATTTATTGAAATTTTATATCCTAAATATATTACTATTGGCCAAATAATTAGCCAAATAAGTGAAGCTGTATAATCCATATTTTCCTCCTAGTAGTTGTGAGCATCTGGTGCTTCCATCTCTTTTTTTGTAATTTTTATTTTATCCATAGATTTCCAAGCATATACTATGTAAGCTAGTACAAGAGGAACCATTAAAGATACATATCCCATTACTGTCAAAGTATAATGACTACCAGAACTGTTCACAATAGTCAAACTACTTTGTAAATCATATGTTGATGGATAATATGCTGTACTATTCAACCCAACATTTAGTAGTAGTGCCATTACAGTAAGCACCACCCCAACACCACCTGTTTTGATACAACAAGTTTTAGCAAAATGAATAGTCATAAAAACAGCTATTATTACCATAATTACACCAATTCCAAACATTCCAAAAACTATAGGCATATCCAGAAAGTTAAATAAGTATTTAAAAGATTGCATATACACAAAACCATTTATATCCACAGCAAATCCATTTTTAGAAAGTATCCAAGCCAAAAATGTCAAGAAAAAAAGTAAAAACATAACCATATTTATTTTGATACTTCGTATAGCTTTTTGTCTTATCTCTTTGTGATCAATATTATTTATAAAATACATAGCTCCCATAATCTTAGCCAAATAAACAAGAGCAAATCCAAGTAAATAGTTTGATGGATTTAGCAAAGCTTCTAATCCTCTTAAATCATTTTGCCAATAAGAAAAATTTCTATAATCTATCAAAAATTCACTACCACTAAAAAAAGTGCTAATAGCAACTCCGAGCAAAAACACCCCAAGGCTTCCATTGATATATAAAAATGTCTCAAATGTTTTTTGCCCTAAAAAGTTGTTTGGTTTTGTTCTGTATTCATAACTTACTGCTTGGATAATAAAACAAAAAAGTATTGCCATCCATACCCAATATGCTCCACCAAAACTAGTACTATAAAAAAGTGGAAACGCAGCAAATAATGCCCCACCAAAAAGTACAAGCGTAGTAAATCCAAGTTCCCATTTTCTACCAATACTATTTACTAGCATTGTTTTTTCTATTTCATTTTTGGATAGTTTATTTAAAAGTGTTTGTCCACCTTGAACAAACATCATAAATACAAATAATCCACCAAGTAAAGATATAATTATCCACCAGTATTGTTGCAACTGTAAAAGTGTTAAGTTCTCAAACATTAGTGACCTCCATTAAAGCCAAAGCTTATTTGTTTTGTCATAATTTTTATTTCCGCTATAAGTAATGTGGTAAAAAGGATGGCAAACATCCAAAAAGTTATCATTACATTTGTACTTGATATATTAGTAACTGCAATTCCAACAGGCATCAAATCTTGTATAGCCCAAGGTTGTCTACCTACTTCAGCCACTATCCATCCAGCTTCAGCTGCTATATATCCAAGTGGGATAGACCAAAGAGCTGATTTTAAAATAATAGGATATTTTGTAATATCTTTTTTTGTTGATAAGAAAAGAACAATAGCAAAAAGTAAAACAAACCAGCTACCAAGTGCAACCATTATATGAAAACTATAAAAAGTTAGCCCAATAGGTGGCACTATATCTTCTGATTTTTTTAAGTACCCATATCCAAAATAAGGCATATTTTCTTCCAAAGTAGCTTTTGATATTTTGGCTTTTTCAAAGTCTTTCAAAGCTATTGCATCTTTATATTCTCTAAAAGCATTTAGTGCAATTTTCCCTTTATTTATTTTTTCTTTTGCACTCATTATTCCCATTTCTTCATTTCCCCATACAAGATCATTAAGTCCAGCTACATAAGCGTTTGTATCATGGTATCCTAGAAGTGATAGAGCGTAAGGAATCTCTAATTCAAATAAATATGTTGGCTCACTATTATAAAGTGTTTTATTGGTATTTAATATACCAAGTGCGACTATGCCAGCTTCCCTCTTGCCATCATACATACCTTCCATGGCTGCAAGTTTAACAGGTTGTGTCAGGGCTACTTGGTGAGCCGACTCATCACCACTTAAGATAAGGAAAAGTGAGGTAATAAGTCCAAAAGTAGCCCCGATAATCATTGATTTCTTTGCCATATACATATCTTTGCCTTTTAGGATAAGCCAAGCACTGATGCCTATTACAAAAAGTGCAGAGATTACATAACCACTTCCAATAGTATGCAAAAATTTACTTATTGCTACAGGTGAGAGTATCACATCCCAAAAGTTATTCATCTCATTTCTTGCAGTATCAGGATTGAACACCATCCCCACAGGATATTGCATCCACCCATTCGCTACTAATATCCAAAGAGCTGAAAGGTTTGAGCCAATAGCTACAAGCCAAGTAGAAAGTAAATGAAAACCTTTGCTTACTTTATCCCAACCAAAAAACATTACAGCAAAAAATGTACTTTCCATAAAAAAGGCTAAAATCCCTTCAATTGCTAGTGGTGCTCCAAATATATCACCTACAAACCAGCTATAATTTGCCCAATTTGTACCAAATTCAAATTCCATTATAATACCAGTTGCCACACCTATTGCAAAATTGATAGCAAATAAAGTCATCCAAAATTTGGTGATTTTTTTCCACATCAAATTGCCAGTTTTTACATAAATACTCTCCATAATAGCTACTATAAATCCAAGTCCCAAAGTAAGTGGAACAAATAAAAAGTGATATATCGCTGTTAGAGCAAATTGTGCTCTACTCCAGTTAATCAGTGCTTCTTCCATAATTATTTCCTTATCAAATTCTCAGATACAAACTCTGATTTTTCTTCAAAAGTTTGATATTCTGTTTTAAAAGTTTTGTCATGTACAAAAAAATTTAAAAACACAAGTATTATTAATAGTTTTATAAAAACTATTTTCCACAAAGTTTTGCCAATTGTCATATTTCTAAAACCATCAATATACATACTGTAAGTTTGTTTTATTATATTCATTGTCTAATGCCTTTTAATATCTAAAACTAAAATTAATGTACTGAACAAGTTCCAGTGCCGTCAATTTTTGTTAATTTATTTTGCAAAAACATATCAATAGATTCTTTGACTGTTATACTAGTTTGATCAAAATAAACATCAAGTCCAACTTTTGCAAACCCTTGAGCTGGTGAGCCACCAATACCTCCAACTATCAAAGCATCTGGCTTTAGGCTCATGATATTTGAAACTGCATCAGAACATCCACCACTTTTATGCCCAGGATTGTCAATTACTTCTACATCTACAATATTTTTATCATAAATTGTTACTATCGTATAATAGTTAGCTTTACCAAAATGAGCTCCTCTTTTACTTAAAGTACCAGCATTTTCATTTGTAGGGAAAACTAATCTTTTTGATTTTGATGATTTAAATGCAAAATTATCTATAGTTTGTCTTTTTAGTTTTCCTTCCAAAAATTTATTTACTACCTCATATACATCTTCACCATCTACACGACTTATTTTTTGAATTTTAATACCTATAGATTCCAATGCTTCGTGCATATTAGGACCAACAGCTTGTGCTAAAATAACATCACACCCTTGAAGTTCTAATATATCTTCTCTATGGTGTGCTACTTCTTCATCAGAATGCTCTTCATGGTGATGTTCATGGTCATTGTCATCATCTTCATGTGATAGGGCATGTAAGTTTTCTTTTACTTCTATTAGTTTGTCATTTTCAAAAATAACAAAAAAAGGTGCTCTACCTGTTCTTTTAAAAATTGTTTTTTTGTCACTATCAACTGGGATTATTATTTTCATTTTATTCTCCTTATTATGAACATATGTCCGAATTATATAACTATTATGAACATATGTCAAGTATTTTGTATTAAATTTTTGTTAAATTGTGATATAATTGAATAAATATTCCAAAATAAGAGTACAAATGCCTAGACACAAAAATGAAAGAACCATAAGTTTTAGACCAAAAAATACAAGTTTTACACCAATTGGTGGTAGTAGTGAAAAGGTTAGTTTATTACCTGAAGAGGTAGAAGCTATTTATCTTATGGATTTACTTGGACTTTACCAAGAAGATGCAGCCTGTCGTATGGATGTATCTCGTCCCACATTTGCAAGAATAATAAAAGGTGCTAGACAAAAGCTAGCTATGGCTGTATTAAATGGTAAGAATCTTCATTTACAAAGTATTGAGAGTGGTTATGTTGTTGCATTTTGTTCAGATTCTAAAGATATTTTTACAAATCTTATTCCAGAAAATCAATTTATTTGTATTTTTGAAATCAAAAACAAACATATAGTAAATAAGACTTTTTTAAACAACCCAGTAAATACTCAAAAAGCAAAACCAGCTATTGCATTGCCAGAGATTTTTGTAAGATATGGTGTAAACTTTTTTATTACAGAAAAAATAGGGGAGGGGTTCAAAAACTCTTTGATCTCGAAGGGTATCACAATACTTAAGAAAGATTCAATTAACTTGAAAGAAATAGTGACACTTTAGTCAAAATCAAGGATTAATTCAGGAAAATATTGCGACAATCTTCTAGTCAAATAAACTTTTTTCAACTACCTTTTTTTTGAGTTTGAAACTAACCCTGTGTATGGGGCTTAGTCCGTATTGCTCCATCAAGTCTGTATGCTCTTTTGTACCGTAACCTTTGTGTTTGTCAAAGAGATACTGGGGATATAGTTTGGCTATTTCACACATATATCTATCACGACTCACTTTTGCTAGTATAGATGCAGCACTCACACTTGGTACTTTTGCATCAGCTTTTATCATATGCTCTATCATACTAAACCCATAAGAACTATTGCCATCAAAGATATATTGTGAGGCTTCTAGGGACTCCGTGATAATACGAAGTGAATTTTTAATACAATAACTTAACCCATACTCATCTATTTCTTGACTTGAGGTAAAGACTATTTTGTGGTGAGAATTTTCCAAAATCTCATCAAACAAACCCTCCCGTTTTTTCTCACTTAGTTGTTTGCTATCATTTAGCCCTTTTATCTCTTTTGTAAGTATCACCCCAGCAAATACAAGAGGCCCAGCAAGTGGTCCACGACCTGCTTCATCGATACCGCAAAGGGAGCGTTGCTGAGGTTTTTTCATGCTATGTCAAATCTCATATTACTCATAACTTAATACCTTTTCGTAAAGCTTCTTGTTCTATAAGTCTATTCTGCTCTCTTGCGATTACTACATCTATTTTTTGTTCACCTATACGATTTTTGAGTTGGACTAAAAAATCTATTTTTTTTTCAAGTAATTGTGATGATGATAGTTTGTTTTCTGGAACTACATACAAATCTATATCCCCACCTTTTTGATTGTCATCAACTCTACTGCCAAAAAGATAAACACTACCGTTTCGAAATACATCCAAATAAGTACATCTAATAGCTTCAATTTCAGATTGAGTAAGTCTCAATTAAAATCCTTTTAATTTTTTATAATGTTGATTATATCAGATTTAAGGTCATTTTAATATTAAATACTTTATATCATTAAAAGAGATTCTAAATTTAAATCTGAAGTCATTATATATCTATATTTTTGAGTTGATAATTCATTATAACTCAAAAATTTTATCACAATTAAAACAATGCAAATAAATTTTATTTGGTTTATCAGATATATTTTTTAACTGTTTAGGTATATTTTTGATGTATTCATTGATAAATTCAATTGTTTCATCAGAATTTTTATACTTTAATATTTTATTGACTCTTTGTTCTTCCTTTGATGTATCGCAATTTGATTTATCAAATTTTATGTAAGGGACAAAATTTAACCTTTTAAACTCATCTTTTGAAATAAGTTTAAAGCTATTTGATAAGTAATATTTTTCAATTTTTATAGTGATAATAAAAACTGTATTTGGAGTGATGATATTATTTTCATCTTCAATAATTTTTATTACTTCAAGCACTTTTTCAATATCTTCTAAATCCTTGATTTTATTTTGGACTTTATAGATATACTCATTTCTTAATGCTTCTTTTCCTAGTGCATTGAAAAAGCCATTATAAACTGTATCGACTTTACTACCTAAATACTTTATTTCTATTTTTGTCATTGTTATGCTCCTAAATTTATATATTTAAAAGTATAACTTTAACAGATTACACAAGTTTGTAGTTAAGGTATAATTTCATTTTTATTATCTTCAATCATTTGCATGGCTTTCTTAATTTTTTTCGTATATTCAGTTAAATAAAAACTAAATTTATCATCATCAAAAATATCAAAAGTAGGTTCACTAACATCTTTAGCATAAAATTTAAGCTCTGGGTATTCGATACATTTCCTCTGATATATATAACCATTATTTTCAAGCAAGTTTTCTAATATTTTATTACTTTTATAAGCTCCTCTTTGACCAATTAAATTTATTTCTATATACATATAATCATTATCTCTTTGATAAAATTCAATTTTAAATATATGATTTTTATATTTTAAGTCAATAAATAATCCAAAGCTAGAGTGATGATTGTGATGTCTTTTTTCTGCTATTTTAGCAATTTGCTCATCATATGTTATATTATAATTATATTCATTTTCTTTATCACAAAATAAATCAATATTGATATTTGTATTATCTTTATTTGCAATCTTATTTATTGTCATATTATTTACACGGCTATACAATTCTTTCCAAAAATCAGTTTCTTTTTTTGCCCAAAATCTTGAATAGTTTTGTGTCATTTTATGTAAAGTTTCAATATCATTTTTATTTTTGATTAACTCATTCATTTTATTATCAATCTCCTTTGGTAATTGTCCAGTAACTTTATGAATAACTTCTCGATATTGTTTTATACTTTCTTGAAGTTTAATGATATTAGTTTTCTTAATACACTCAGAAAGCCAACATTCAATATTAATACTAAAAGAGAGTAGTTCATAATCTTTTTCACTTAAATCATTCCTACTTGCATCACTTGGAACATCACCAAATTTTGTTAAATAAAAAAGCTTTATCTCTTTTTTATTTTTATATTTTAAGTTCCTTTTCTTCAGCTCACTAAAATAATCACTTAATTGTTTTTCTTGATCACCTGCATCTATTTTCATTTCTATACCAATGATATATTTAGATGTTTCAATTGTAAAATCTATTCTTCTATTTACATCTGTTAAATCTTCTCTATTTACAATAATTTTATTATCATTAGAACTATCTATTTCTAAATTTAGAGCCTCTTTAATAAATAAATTAAGAAATTTATTTCCTTGCTCGTGACTACCATAAGGATTAATTAATTCATAGATAAATTTTGAATGTAAATTAACTTCATCATTATTCTTTCTTAATAACGAACAAATATTAAAATTCCCACCCTTTATAAGTTGTTGTTTTTTATAGTAGTCAAAAATTTTGTTTAATTTATTAAGCATAACTTTTTGTTTTCTAATACTCATGTCTTCCAAAACATATAGCCTTTTTAATTATTACTATAGCAAAATTTTTATTAATATTGAATTCATTTATTCGCATAAATAGCCTTAAAAAGTTGCAGTGGAGTTATGTTTCTCTCTAACATTTTTCCATTTTTATCTTTTTGAGTAAGCTTTGCATAAATCACCTCAGAAGTATCGTCAAGGTTGATAAGCCATTGAACGGTGCAATCCATTTTATTAACTTTGCAAGTAAACTCAACTATTTGTTTTTTGTTATTGGTTTGGAATTCAGTCCAATTCTTATCTTTACAGTTTTCCCAATTATCAAAAGCTTGTCCAACTGTTATAGATTTGTCAAATCTCATAATGCTGTCTTTTACCAAATCTATATTATCAGCATAAGAGTAGCTTGTAAATAAAGCCAGAGATAGTAAAAATCTGCTTGTGTTTGATTTTATATTTTTGTACATGGTTCTTCCTTTTTTTGTTTAGGAAATTTTACAATGCACAAACCACATAGTTATGTAGTCTTTGAAAAATACTCTTTTAAATTTGATTTAATAGTTTTATTGAGTTCATCAGGAGATATGACCATTATGTAGGGGAGATAACTTTGTATCAAAGGGATTATTTCCATAAAATCAGTAATAAAAACTTCTATGTCAATACTTTCATCTTCGTAAATTTTTAAAACTCTTTGAGTTTGATTGATAGGTTTTCGTAAGAAATATTTTGATACTTTTTGATCTAAAAATAGTTCAATAGCAAAAGGTTTTATATGTGGTTCAAAATAAGCATTTATAGCATTGTCAAAACCACTTATAATCTCTTCATCAAAGTCAAACTCAATATCTTGTAGTTCCACTTCTTTTATGCTATTTAAATGGTATCTTCTAATCTCATTATATTCTAAATCGTAATTGATAAGATACCAAAAGTTATCAAGGTTTAGGATTTTAAGAGGATAGAGCTTTCTTTTTTTATCATTATAAATACACTCTATTTTTATTTTAGTTTTTATAGCATTTTTTACTTTTATAATATCTGTTTGATTCTCTTCTATACTTTCAATAGATGGTAATTTGTAAATACTATTTTTTAAACTCTCTTCTAATTTTTCAAAAAGTTTATCGGTATTTATAGAGAGTTCTTTATCTGCAAATTTATCTTTACTTTTATTTTTTAAAATAGCTATCGTTGCTAACTCTTCACTATTTAATAAACTACTTTGTAAAAATGGATATTTTGCACTATAGCACTTTTGGCTATAGTTATAATAGATAGTATCATTTCCAAACAAAGGGATAATATACTCTTTAAAATCAAGTTGCATTATTCTTGTTGTTGTTTTAAATTGTTCTGCTAGATTTTGTGTAGTAAGATTTTCACCTTTTGATAGTTGCTTTAAAATATATTTTAATCTGTTTACTCTTGATCTATTCATTAAAAAACTCATTATTTAACATTCAAAATCCTACAACAACGCCCACACAAAAAATGGTACTACATTGCACTCTATTTCACCTATGAAAAAGCTTTTTTGCATATCGTTTACACATATAATTGTGACAGATTTTATATTGTATTCATCAATTAGTGGGAATATTTTGCTACTTAATGCACCTATCATCATATCATTGAAAAAAGGTACGCACATTATGATAGAGCCATTATCCAAATAAAAATCTACACCATCAAGATAATAAATTTCTTCATATTTCCCCAAAAGTTCTAAAAAAACAACATTTGCAAATTCTGCTTTGAAGTTTTTTGAAAAACTGATTGCATTTTTTAGGGAATGATTATACAAAAACAGTTTTTTCAAAGCTTTTGGTTGGTCATATTTTGGTACGAAAAATATTATATTTTGTTCTTCGTATCTTTTGCATAGCTGATAAAATCTATCTTTAGAGACCTTTACAGTTCTTTTTAATTGGTTAAAAAGGTTGAATACTGATGTTTTTTCACCAAGAGAGTTGATGATAGTTTTGTTAGCTTGTAGTTCCAATTCATCTTTGGAAATCAGTCTAATTATCTCTTGAATTCGTTTTATTTTTTTGTTTTCATGAAGATTTATATTTTCTGGGAAGTTACCAAATTTCAAGAAGTTATTAAAGCTTGTAGTTGTATTTTGGTGTTTTGTATCATGCACCAAAAACTCTTCAAAATCAAGTGGCATTACAAGCAAAGTATAAAAACCATCTATTTTATAATAGGACTTACAAATCAAAATTATATTTTCACATACTGGCAAAGGGATTGTCTCATCATAATTATCTATAACTATTGCTTCAATATCATTTATTTGTATAAATTCATTGAGTCCTTGTATATGTCTGTGGTCGATTCTCAAGTCATTTAAGTCTATATACAATCTATTTTTAGTTTCAAATTGAGATAAGAAATCATAGGCAATATAACTTTTACCACTTCTAGGTGGGCCATAAATTATAGTTTTTTTAGAGTCGACTTTAAATTTTCTATCTATAAAGTCGATTTTTGGTACATCAGTTTCATATATTTTATGTAGCATATCCATAAATAGCATTGTACTACAATAAGAATAAAAATTCTAATCATTTAATTTGATACCAATTATCAATTTAAACTTATATTAAGTTTTCTTCTGCTAGTATTTCAATAATGATTATTGATTGAAGTATCAATAAAAGGAGTGATTATGAGTGTACTAGTAATTGGTGGTGATCAGATAGATGCTATTACCACATCTTTGAATGAAATTGGTGTAAATGATATAACACATTGGACTCTTAGAAGCAACAGAGACATGGCTAGAAAAATACCACAAAAAACAGAATATATAATAATGCTGACTAATTTTTTGAGTCACAATGCT
>Ga0265294_10009052_pt1 | contig 11529 bp, 6 predicted proteins | sample MunlanPumphouse3_FD_192504 | JGI IMG/M metagenome (GOLD analysis project Ga0265294, IMG submission 192504) | Groundwater microbial communities from a municipal landfill in Southern Ontario, Canada - Pumphouse #3 | ecosystem: Environmental > Aquatic > Deep subsurface > Groundwater | place...
CGAGATCAGGGTGCTCGTTGACGCCCCGTCCCGGATCCACATCACCCTGCTGGATATGAACGGTGCCTCGGGGAGGGTGGACGGCGGGGTCGGGGTCACTCTCGACGAGCCCGGGTGCATTCTGGATGCGCGGAAGAGCACGGAGACCGACGTGCACGGCGGCGATGAGGAAGCCCGCCGCAGGGTTGCCGGGGCAGCCGGGGTGGTGACGGAGGGGCTCGGACTCCCGGGGGGTGCGGAGATCACCCTGCATACCACCGCACGGCAGCATGCCGGGCTCGGGAGCGGGACACAGGTTGCGCTCGCCACGGCCGCCGCCCTCTGCCGGCTCTACGACCGTGATCTCCCGGTATCCGACCTTGCGAAGATCGTCGGCCGCGGCGGGACCTCCGGCATCGGCACGGCGGCGTTCGAGCAGGGCGGGTTCATCCTGGACGGCGGACACCGGTTCGGCTCTCCGGGAGGTAAGCAGGATTTCCGCCCCTCGGCGGCATCACGGGGCATCGCGCCGCCGCCGGTTCTCGCCCGACACCGGTTCCCGGAGGACTGGCGCATCCTGCTCGTTACGCCCGATACGGGTGCGGGGGCGCACGGAGGAAAGGAGGTCGATATCTTCCGCACGCACTGCCCGGTGCCGCTCGATGAGGTGCGGGAGGTCTGTCATGAGGTGCTGATGCGGATGATCCCGGGCCTGATCGAGCACGACCTCGACCTCTTCGGCTCGGCGATCAACCGGACACAGCATCTGGGGTTCAAGAAGGTCGAGGTGGCCATGCAGCACCCGGTCGTCTCAACGCTCCTCGAGGCTACGGTGCAGGCCGGCGCCGCCGGTGCGGGCTTAAGTTCATTTGGCCCGACGGTCTACGCCGTCGGGGATTCCGGCATGGCAGATGTGGCCCGGGCGGCGACGGAGGTGCTCGGCGACCACGGGGGCTCGGTGCTGCTCACGCGGGCGAGGAACTGCGGGGCGACAATTAAAGGAGGCACGTAACGCATCGCTCGGGAAGTTTGAGTTCGACAAAGAACACATGGCCCTGTATGAGCATAGGCTGCTCCACATCGGTGAGCAACAACAGAAGGTTGCAAGTCGGGAAACTGCAGTCTAGAGACTGCTGACAGGGTAGGGATTCTGCTAATTCTGGAGCAACGCCTTGCATGAAGTAACGCGGTGCGCATAGAGGCGGTATACCAATGAAAGCAACCCGAATCTATCTTTTCACGATATCGGTTGTCGTCGCGCGTAAGGGATATCGGCGAACCTTTTTGAGCATTTCTGCACCGAAGCTAAATCCTCTGGAGACGTAGTACGATGAAGTAGAACCGAAGCATTGTTTATCAGCACGAAGCAATACCCGGCGCAGTTCATCCAGATCGCCATAAATACCGTCAACCTCAGTCACCGCCCTTCCGATCTCGAAATACGTGTGCGCATCGCTGCCGGTGATCGGGCTGGCATCGAACCGATGCGAGAGAGCCAGAGCTCTGGCATTCTCCTGTTTCCGTGAACGCGAATTCAATACTTCAATGAGGTCTACATGGCTGACGAGTTCTACCGGATCACAGGAACGGCGATACGGATGGGGTAACACGACAATTCCCTCCTGATTCCGGATCTGATCGCAGATCTCAAAAAAGTCAGCCCCCTTCAGCGGTTCATTCAGAAATAGACCGATAATATCCCCTCTGTTGGTCTTCGCCTCCATTCCGGGAATGACGAGGGGGTCTGACGAGTGAAAACCGGAGGAGTATGCCTGCATGGTGCCATGATCGGTGATGGAGATGGCATCCAGCCGCCTTTTCCTGGCCACTTTGAGAATACGCACGGGATCCGACAGAGAATCGTGCGAATATTTCGAATGAATATGAGTATCAAGCCGCATAGGATGAAACTTCCAAGATCATGCTCCTACCAGGGCAGTGCTCATTAAAAAGTCCCAGTTTGGGTATCCTCGTGCGCTTTTGGTATAAGTAGTTTTGCCAACTCGCCCATGCTCATACTGATCATCTCCCCGTTATCCCGAAGGGAAACGAAATGATCGAGGATTATCCGTAGATGCTCAATATTTCTCTCCGGTTCTGCGCCGAAGTTGTGAGGATGCCACCAAAGATGGTAGAGCAGACCTCGCTTCGAAGCGTACGAGAGTTCATTCTGGATACGGCGACGTCGAAGAGCATCGCACCACGAAAGCGAGGGATAACAAGGATAGAGGAAACGGCTCGCCGGAATATTCAGTGGATAGGACAGGGATAGTTGGGGTAACGAGTAGCAGTTGTACCCAACATTGCCCCAGACTGATTCGGCATAGCGCAGGAGGGATAGGTACCCCAGATTATGGCGTCCGCTCCTGCCACAGTGCAACCACGAATCAGGAGTTCCGCGATAGGAGAGAATGCCAAGCTTCTCAAGCACAGCGAGGTACTCAGGGTTTAACTGGTTTCGCGGCAGGACAAGCGACTGAATATTGATTCCCAGTCGCTTTGCGGCCCCGACGGCAGCCCGCAAATCATCCTCGAAGCAATGGATATCCTGCCCATCCTCCAGGCAGTAATAGTGGGAAAAGGTATGCGTCGCTAGTTCCTGACCCCTGCTGGAATAGATCTCCTTGACCAGAGTTGCACCATAGTGGAAAGGGTCGTCGCGTTCACCATTGCCAATTGATTCAATATACGAATAAGGGTTCAGCGCCGGATCCGCATACCGGGGTTTTACCTCAGGGAGTGAACGCAGGAGTTCCTCTTTGCTGTCAAAGAAGAGAAAACCCACCGTAGCCCACGTCGCGTGGATCCCATATTCCTCGAACAAATCAAGGATGATAGGGACTGCCCTCCGTGCACCAAGGAGGTTATCACGGTAAGCATCAAGGGTGACTACATCCCGAACTCCCCAATAGAGTTCAAAGTCGAGAGAGATGACGAATATTCCAGGTGAATCCTCTGGTTGACTCCACAGGTGCACAGTGTGACATGCCTTCCCATCCCGAATACATATACTTTACGCAACCCACCCCACAGGCCCCTACGACCCGGTTCCCAGCCTCAAACTCAATGAGCGCTTCTCCATACGGCCCAGAGCGCAAAGATGCTGTTACATGGGGATTCGAGCGTTCCGAATGCCGGACCCGGACTCAGCCGGTGATAGAACAGTACGGCAAAATTATTTATATCCGCCCTCACCTTAGAGGATTCAATCTCTGCTTTGGCGGACTCCAGTATCTGCACGCAGAATGGAGCCCACGGAATGCACAGATCTGCAGGATTGCTGGCGAATTGCTCATCAGAAGGAACGGTGGATAATGCACATTCTTGTCCTGGCAACAGAGTATCCTCCCCGAACAAGCGGTATCGGTAATGTTGCGAGCAGCCTTGTCCAGCAACTGGAAAGAATGGGGCACAGCTGCACCGTATGCTCCCCTTCGGGAAGGGATATCCAGCTTGGGAGTCACGATCTGATCGAACGTACCGGCATTCTGGGTTTGCTCCACTTCTGGCTCCAGGTCTCACATCACTTCGAAGATAACATCTATGATGCCATCTGGATTCACCAGCCCCTATTCCTGCGAGGAGTGGCCTTTCAGAACGCGGTGTATACCATACATACAACGTACCGCGGCGAGTATGCTAACAGAGTGGGTTCGCCCATCCTGCAGTCGTATAAAAAGACCGCATCGTTGATCGAGCGCTCCTGCCTCAGAAAACTTGGGGCACCGTCACCGTTCACTGTGATAGATCCTGCCGTATGCAGTGAACTGGAGGCAATCGGCATCCAGAGCAGTCAGGTTCACCACATTCCAAACGGTGTGGACAGCACAATCTACAAACCAAGCAGAGATAACAGCGATCTCAGAGCCCAATTCGAACTGCCGGAGGAGGGCAGGATCATCCTCAGCCTGGGAAGATTGACGCCCCAGAAGCAACCCGAGGTGATGGTAGACCTCTACTCTAGAATAGAAGGGCGCTCCGAGGATGTGACCCTCGCTATCGCCGGAACCGGGGAACTCCTTGAGAGGGTGAAGGCCCGGGTCAGGAGCAAGGGTCTTGAAAGCGTGAAGTTCCTCGGTTACGTCCCAGAGTCCGATAAACCCGACCTATATGCCTGTGCTGACTACTATATTATGACGTCCAGGTACGAGGGACAGCCTCTCTCACTTCTTGAGGCCATGTCATCGGGCCTTCCCTGCATCGTTTCTGATATCCCAAATCTACGCATGGTTCGTGACGCTCGCTGCGGTATCACCATCCAGTTGAAGGATATTGGCCAGGACTCGGAGGCGATCATCTCTTACCTGGAAAGTGACACAGATCAGGACTCCATTCGGGCACGGGAGCATGTGCTGCAGCATTACGATTGGCGACTACTTGCCGAACGCTACCTGAAAGTTTTCGAGCAGGCTGCACAGGGGCGGGAAATCCAGTTACTATGAATCCTACAGCCTCTACCGGAAGAGATGCCACACCAGCATACTTCACAAAAGGTGATGTTCGAGATAATTTTATGTCTACCGGGCTGTTAAAGCACTCGTCTCCATACAGGACATCAAGAGGTGAGAGATATCGAAGACGATGAATTCACGAACCTGCCTGTCGGGAGCAGGATTAACGCAATTAAAGATCTTCCTAACACAGATGTCTGCATCAGAAACCTGATCAATTGGAACGATTGGAAACTCTCAGACTTTCTTGCTGCAGTTATCGGCATCCAGGTTCTTGTATGGGCATTCATCGCTCTGGGAACAGCAGGCATACACGTCCCCCTGTTGCGGCCTGCCGTAGGGTTCGCCTATTGTTGTTTCGTCCCCGGCATTGTGCTGCTCCGGACTCTCAACCTGCATTACCTCGGTACGATCGAGACCCTGCTGTACAGCGTCGGACTAAGCATCGGGATCGTCTACCTCACGGGCATTTTCGTCAACATCGGCCTCCCTTTTCTCGGCATCGGTTTTCCGCTCTCTGAGATATACCTCACTCTCACCATAAGTGCCGTAACAATCATCCTCTGTACAGTCTGTTACCTGCAGAAAGACGGAACGTCTGTAGAACGCAGTGAATGGCGTATATCCGATATCCTGACCGTCCCAAACATGAGCCTCTTATTAGTCCCATTTACCGCAATCTTCGGTACGACCCTTGTCAATACTTTCCATATAAACCACCTCCTCCTCATAATGGTCATAATACTTGTGTCTGTGGTAATTCTGGCAGGATTGGACAAATTTATTCATAAAGAAGCGTACCCGATTGCCGTCTTCGCCATCTCCGTCACCCTGCTCCTCCACACGGCATTAATCACCCCTTACCTCTGGGGATGGGACATCGTCGATGAAAACTTCTATGCCACTATAGTCCTTGAGCATCAGATCTGGAACACTGGAATTTTCCATAACGTGAACGGCTGCCTGAGTATCGTCGTTCTCGCACCCATCTTAAGCCAGTTGACAGAACTGCCGCTGACATGGGTGTTCAAACTGCTCTATCCACTCATCTTTTCTTTGATCGCTGTCGCGCTCTACCAGATTTATTGCCGTCAGATAGGGGATCGGATCGCGTTCTTCGCCTGTTTAATGTTCGTATCCTACTTCCAGTATTACAACGGAATGATCTTTCTGGCGCGACAGATGATCGCAGAGATATTCTTCGTTTTGCTCTTGCTGCTCATGGTGAGCAATACCGTCACCGGGAGAAGAAGAGCATTTTTAATGGGATTTTTTGGTTTCTCCATGATCACCTCCCATTATGGACTTTCGTTTCTCTTCATGGGGGCACTGATCGCGGCATGGCTGTTGATCCTGATCGCCGGCAGTAACCCGGCATCAAAGATCGGGGTACGGGCACTCAACTTCCTCGGGAGAACGGACGCGGGACTTATGAACTTCCTGAATCTGAAGGAGAAGCGCACCATTCTCACCGCGCCATTCGTTATTCCCTTCTCGCTCTTCACCATCGGGTGGTATTCCCTTGTGGCAAGCGGCTCAGTTCTAAATTCAGTAACCCGAATAATAAACCAGATTGTAAGCAGTCTGATCACCGAACTGGCAGACCCGGCCACAAGCCAGGGAATGAATATGATCGTCCGTGAAACTGCAACACCGCTCCATGAGATATGGAAGTACCTCTTTCTCATCACAAACCTCTTCATCATCTTTGGTTTCCTCGTGTACCTTTTCAGAAAGTCTGACCATCACCGCTTTACCAGGGAGTACATCGCACTTGCGTCCGTCTTCCTAACTCTGGATGTAGCCTCTGTCACTGTCCCCTACCTGGCGTCTGCATTGAGCATTGAGCGATTCTACCAGATCACCATCATCATACTGTCGCCGTTCTTTGCGTACGGAGGTCTGGCCGTATTCTCCATGGTCGTAAACCGCTCCAGGGATATTTTCTCGGGGCCCCTGCGGTCCCGTCATGCCTATGCCATGCTCTCCGTCTTCCTGGCAGTCTTCCTGATCTTCAACACCGGGTTTATCTATGAGGTGACTGGAGACAGTCCCACCTCGATAGCGCTCAGCACTGTCAATGATCCGCCCTATCCCAAGTTCAACGACCGCGAGATGACCGGAGCACAATGGCTCCATCAACACGTTTCGGTGGAAGGCAACCGGAACCTTCTGGCGGATACCAAGGGTCAACTCCTGCTCCGTTTGAACCTCGTCGATTGGATGGATCTGGATTCGGAAAACACCTATCAGAATCTTATCTGCCCGCCGACACATGTGGATCCACTCTTTCTCCATACGGTGAACATGGAAGACAATGTGGCTTACGTCAGTGTTATCGAGAAGGCGACCACCATAACCCGCGAGTTGAACGTAACGTGGCTGACACAGGATCGTTCAAAGGTGTACGGCAATGGTGGTTCGGAAGCGTACATCTGAGACTTTCATAGCGCAGGATCAGTAGGTCTTCAGTGCCTTCCAGAACCTCGGTGAAAGTCTCTCAGAACCTCTTCAAAAGGCACGTAGACCTGCCGCACCACCTTTGCCGGAACCCCAACTGCGATAGAATTTGCCGGAATGTCATCGAGCACGATAGCGTTTGCGCCGATTATAGAATTTTTACCTACGCGTACCGGCCCCAGAACTTTGGCTCCGGCACCCAGCATGACGCCGTCTTCGATGATCGGATCGACACGACCGTTCTTCACCTTTCCTGCGATGGCTCCTATGGTGACACCCTGATGGATAGTGACGTTTTCACCAAGAATACAGGAAAAACCGACAACGATACACTGTCCGTGAAGGATTACACAACCGGCCCCAATCTCCGCACGGGGATCGAGTTCGATTCGATTTAACATTGCATTGAAGAACCTAACTCCAACTCGGAGAAGGCGATATCTCCTTACGGATGAGGATTGCTGCAGCCGATAGAAGAAAAGTGCTCGATATCCATCCATGTAAATCAGATGCTCAATCATCGCCAGGATAAACTCCAGCCCCTTACTTGAGAGATTATCCGCATCTCCCCTCGTACAGAGTAAATAGCGGTTCAGATCCTTCTCAGTCAAAGAAATGAAACCTTCAGGCATAGATGTGCGGGCATCTATAAGCTAGATGAATTATAAACCTTCTCCGTAACCGCCAGTTCCATGACGGCCTCCCGGACAGATACAGTTGCATGGAACCGTTCACTCAGGAAGTTTATCACACTCAGGAGGCCTGTACGCAACAATTATCCATGCTTTCCTCACCGTGGATACCATTATCAGGGCAGAAAATAGGCAAGTCATGCTCTGTTTGAAATAGGAGGCCTGCTCGGTGAAAATGACAGTGAGAATGATCGTGATCATAGTGATGATCACTGTCTTCCTAGAATGCTCTGGAATCGGGGGTTGTACAGCAGCCCCTGAACAGCCGCCCGTTCTGGTCATCGCCGCGAGCGACAGCAGCGAACAGTCCAAATCACATGCAGATGTGATATGCGATGGAGTCGCTGATCAGGTGGAGATCGGGTCGACTCTGGCGGCAATGAGCCCCGGAGGAAGGGCGGTACTGAGCGAAGGAACGTTCCGCTGTAACGAAAATCTCCATTTTGAGCCTCACACTATCCTGGAGGGACAGGGGGAAAACCAAACGTACCTGGACTTCTCCGGAGAATGCCTCGGGGTAGTCATGGACGATGAAAACCTTACAATAAAAGCCCTTACGATCACGAACCGTGGCGGCATCCTCATAACACGGACAGGCCATATCAAGGTCCATCAGGTGGTCGTCGATAGCCCTAACCTATTCCAGCACGGAGCATTCAGCATGTGGATGGGCGCCAACGAGACTCTTGAGGATATCGAGTTCATCGACTGCAAGGCGCTGAATGTTCCCGGCTTCGGCTACTGGACCTGCGGAGAGGGGCCGGGACAGTTGCAGAAGAATGTACGCTACATCAACTGCCAGGCGATCGGGTGTGGAGGAGGGGAAGGAGTGCTCTCCGAGACTACCAGACTCTGGTCAGGCGGTTTCAGCCTCCAGGAAACGAACGCGGCCGAGGATATCCTCGTGAAGGGGTGTTATGCAGAGGGGAACTGGCAGTCGGGTTTCCACCAGGAGCCAAGCAATCCTACGGAAAATTTCACTATCGAGGACTGCATTAGCGTGAATAACGGGCAAAAGGCCAGGTACGTCGCAGACCCTGACACCCTTGACGGCTCATCAGACATGGTTTTCGGAGCGGGATACTTCCTTGGTACCAATGTTACCCTTAGAAACTGTACGGCCGAAGGGAACTATCATGGTATCGAACTCTGGTGGGCTCAGGGATGTGTCATTGAAGACTGCATAACCAGAAACTCTCAAGCAGAGGATTACTATCTGGTTCACGGTAGTGGTCGACTGCTGCCGAATACCTTCACGAACTGCACCAGCGACCATGCTGCCATGCATGCATTAAGCGTAGCAGTCGGAACAAGCGGCTCACGTTTTATCAATTTTACCGTTGTAGACCCACAAGGTGATGGAACACATTGTCTGAAGATTGGCAGTAGAAGCGATGACCTTGACATGCAAGACCCCTGTGAAGACTCGTTCTTCGATATTCGGTGCTACGGTGGAGGAACGCCCATCGTTCTCGGAGTCGAGCGCGGAAGAAACCTTACATTCACCGGGACCATTGAGACCACTCAGCCATATCCGATTTTCATTGATGGATGGGACACGGCATCCATTAATATCAGGGGGATGCATATCGACATCGAGAGCGAGGAACAGGGGTCAGCAGGTATTACCATAGTTCCTGCCGTTACAAATGCAGGCACCATCAGGATTGAAAACTCTACAATAATAGACCCCCGCCCGATCTCCAGACTCCAATGGGGGGTGAACAACTCTGCTCAGGAGCAGGTGGAGGTAAGCAACCTCACGGTAACCGGGGCGATGAACCCCTGCTCTCACTGTAACATAATCGTCGAAGCCGCGGCAACGCCACGAGATATGTCAATATTGAGTGGCCCAATCTTCATTTTAAAGTCCCTTGCTGAAAGAATCGTCGGAACAATCTCGATGGACAGGTTCTCTTAACCGGGGTATAGCAGCAAATCAACCCGGGACACCCGGTATCGATCACCACAGCAGGACGGCCTGCATCCGACGTGGATATGACGGACAGGTGGTCGCGCCAGGGCCCAACATAATTTCGGCGTCGCAGCAAATGCATCTGCAACAGAAAGCGTGCTCAGGATTATGGCGATGGGTAGCCACTGCCACTCACAGGCGCTCAAACAGGTTCAGCTACAAGTAGCGGATAAGACAGGAACATTTACTTTAAACTCTATTTCTTCAGCCGGTTATCGGATCCCGGTACCTCCAGGAAGCGGAATGGGCAAATGTGCTTCTTCAAATGGCGCCACACTTTGGAAATAATAGTATATAATACATACCTAATTTTTAAATTACTCCATTAAATCATATATAGGATAATAGTCAGCAAAAAACAATATTTTTGCTTTATTTAGGTCTTATAACAGCAATTTACATTTAGAAGTTTATATATATCATAACTTTAAAAGATGATTATACCAACTTACAGGAGGAATGATTTGAAAAGAAGGTTATTCATTGGGTTAATCTTTCTACTATGCTGTGTGAGTTCAGCAACGGCAATTACCGTCCAGCCATCACAAGGTGGCTCTGGCATTGCATCTGCCCTAAATTCCGGCAATGTCGAACTTGTTCCCGGCGTGTACTACTGTTCAGGGGATATCGACGTGCCGGCCGGGAGAACGCTCACCGGTGCCTATGACCCATCAGACCCACGCAACCCGGCAACGAACTCAATCCTGTACTTCGAGTCCACAGGGAGTGTTCGTCCCAAGGGGAGCAACACGCTGTCGAAGTTTTCGATCATTGGCGGCGGATATGTCTTCATCCTGAATGCGAACGACATCAACTGCGAAGACCTGTACATTACCCACCAGGATCTGAAAGGAAACAGCCAACCAGATAAGTACATACCGGTCGCATTCTGGTGTGTAGCTAGGGACACTGATGTCAGCAACATTCGGTACAACCGATGTACAGCAGAGCATGTCAACGGACATGGATGGCTCAACGATGATCGTGTCGGCGGCACCACTCCGGCTGTTGCGAACCACTGGATCAGAGGGCTGACGATTACCAACTGCCGTGCTTCGTACACCGGTGATGCGTTCCTGCTGTCCGGAGGCGTGTGTGGCTGGCCATGGGACGGATCCGGATTCACCTTCCAGGAGCGAAACCGGCTTGCCAACGCCTACATTGCAAATTGTGTCGCAGAAAACACGCTCATTGCGGGTTTCCACCAGGAGGCAGCAGGAATGTTTGGCGGCTTCTCGGGTGCCGAAAATATCACCATTGAGAACTGCCACTCTTACCGATCCGGTACAAAAGGAAGTATGCCGGCCAATCCGTACGGTTGCGGAGACGACCTGCAGAGTGGAGATTGGTGGACCTTCGGAGGATTCACCGTCACTGCGAACGCCGTGGTGCGGGACTGCTCTGCAGAAGGCGGCTGGGTGAACTTTATGGGATGGTGGAGCCAGAACGTTGTTGTTGAGCGTTTTTACTCATCTAACGCCATTGGTTCCGGATACGCACTCACCAAGGAGAGTGGATGTAACATCCAGAACAAGTTCACGGACTGTGTGAGCGAGAACGACGGTAAATGCGCTCTGGATCTGTATGCCGGAGCGAACAACGTCTTCACCAACTTCACCATCAGAAACTGCCGTGCAACATCTGGATGGCAGATCCTTGCGAATGGCTGTACGGACGCTGGATACTGGGGATCGTTGTATGCATATCCCTATACCAACCAGGTAAACTGCCACATCATTGGTGGGGGATCTACAATTGCCAAGTGCAGTGACGGCACGAGCGGAAGTGTCCTCAAACTCAGCGGTGATGCTACCGGGACGTATGTGAATCCGTTCTCTGGTGCTGTAGATCGCTCTGCATTCACGGTCCTCTCCGGCCAGGTTCCAACACCGACCCCCACGCCGACAGTGACACCGACACCGACACCGACACCGACGCCGACACCGTCCGGCAACCCGGACCTGGTGGTGAC
>Ga0265294_10009053_pt1 | contig 11526 bp, 11 predicted proteins | sample MunlanPumphouse3_FD_192504 | JGI IMG/M metagenome (GOLD analysis project Ga0265294, IMG submission 192504) | Groundwater microbial communities from a municipal landfill in Southern Ontario, Canada - Pumphouse #3 | ecosystem: Environmental > Aquatic > Deep subsurface > Groundwater | place...
TGCCGTATAGTTCTTAAGTCTGAAATACATCTGTACAGCCTTAAGTTTTTGATCATCGTTATACACGTAGTGTTACCATTTCGGATGGTCCAACTTTTCGTCCGCAGCCCCCTCGGTAAAAAGTTCTCGACTGTATTAATACAAAGATTATATGCTTAAGAGGTTTCTTCTTAACTTGGGGAAATCTCTTTGAATTTTGGAAAGATCGTTTTTTAATTCAAGAAAAGAAGTTTGAACTATTTTAAGTCCTTCTTCAGTAATATTAAGAAAACCAATATAAATCAATGAACAATTTTAAACTCAGCGAGCTCTCTTTTATGTTTAGTAATAAAAAGTTTGATAGCAACTCAATGACTCTTTCTTATATTGATCAAATAACTTAAAGTATGTGTCTTTTCTTTCAAAATAATTAGCTATCATCTCTTTCTCAAAATCTTCCAATTCCGGAAATTGGCTCTTAGCGACTAAAGAAACATCTGGAAGTTGCTCTTCATAGTTATATCCAACAATTTCCTTAAAAAAGTAGTTACAAAACAAGCACATGAAAATAGAGGCATCCCTTTCGAAACTATATTTATATGCATATTCGCTACATTTTGTTTCAATTATTATTCTATCCTCGGTGGAATAACTCTCGATGCGATTTTTAAGAGTGAATTCTACATAGTGATAACATTCATGAGCGATGCCTTTTATAGATTCAATGTCGCAAAGATTAAACGGCATTTTTATTCGAATAATCCTATTATCAACATTATAAGCTGTTGGTTCATCATAAGACATGATGATAGCCGGAATTAGTTTTAGTGAAAACATGTCCACCAAAATTTGAATTAAAGAAGTAGCTTCTTCTCTTTGGCTTTGCACAGCATCCATATCAATACCTCTTTTCCCCGTAATAACTACACCGCAGGAAGTGCACAATTATCGATCTATCCCATTCTTTAATCTAATCGTAAATAAAATTACTTGGCCTGGAGAATACCAGCTTTTGTTTGTGTCAAAGATCTCTAATTCAAACTCGTTTGAAAAATATTTATTAAATTGTTCTAAAATATAATCTTTTTCAGCATATGGCTGTGATGTAAATATAACGTCGCCATGCCTATTTTTAAAAAACATGTAATGGTCAATGAATGGGTGACCATAAAGCGATTCCATCTGCAAATAATTACAACCGCATGACCTGCCACCATTTTCAAAAAATCTCTTAACAGTTGTTCCATACCCAATGTCTTTTCTAAAAGATACAATATTATTTTTGAGAATAAAGTCCTCCAACAAAGAATAATCAACATTTTTGCAATATGGAGTTGCTTGTTTAACGTTGCTTTTTGTGACTCTTGTCCATGCCATAATTTTCTGCCTCCCAACTAAAATGACAACTATTTTAAAATTATTTCACATTCTTATATTTCTTCTTGCTATATAGAGCATATCTAAATACATATATCCAGCTCTTTAACCGATTAAATCCTTGTGATTCATGATATACACGATACATAGATTTAACTAATTTAGATTTATTAGAATTCTTACTATTAGAGCGAATAACATAAGTTGCTAAAACATTATGATTACCTTTAGCCACTATTCCTCTTTTTAATATAGTTAACCAAAAGATATAGTCTTCATGTCGGTTATATGTTTCATCAAAATATAAATCACCTATAACACTTCTATCATACATAGTGGTTAAACATGATAAAGGGTTACCTCTTAATGCTTTCTTATAATCAGTTTCATCAAGTACAAAGAAATCAGTACATGTATGTTCTGCTTGTCTTCTATATCCCGCTGAAATAAGTGGTCCATTATCTTTAATAAATTCTAATTGGCATTCTAAATAATTAGGATCAAGTAAATCATCAGAATCTAAAAATGTGATGTATCTGCCAATCGCGTGTTTTAAACCAATATTTCTTGCTACAGCAGATCCACCGTTCTTAGGAGTTTGAAGCATCACTATTCTTTTATCATCTTTAGCTAATTCTTTAATGAAAGAAAAAGAATCATCTTTAGAACAGTCATCCACTATTATCCATTCCCAGTCTTTAAAGGTTTGGGAAAGAACGCTATCATAAGTTCCCTTAATAGTGTTTCTACAGTTATATGCAGGTGTAATAATACTGACTAATGCCATAATATATACTTCATTTCTTATTAAATATAATACCTTATGGTCTTTTTTATGTCTATTTATTAATAGACGCTTAATTAAATTATTACTTGAAATATTCTTTTTATTATTGGATTTATAGACACATAAGGAACAGGCACCACTATGCACAATAAGAATAAGGTTATCTTTGATAAGAAGCTCCCATACGAATATAACATCTGTCTATATATCTTAGAAGAATTATGCGATAAGGGAGTTATCGATGTTTTTGAGATGACTGAAGCCATAATTCTTCTAAGAAAGAAATACAAAATGCCTGTTATAAGTATCTATGGTAAAAAAGACAATAATTCCAGCGACTAAGAAGTTAGGAAAAGAATTAATAAAAGAAGCTAGTCCAGAACATAAGCTAAGAGTCTGTGCTTATGTTAGAGTGTCCACTGATAGTGAAGAACAACTAGAATCTTTTAATGCTCAAATCGGTAGATATAAAAGAATAATTCAAGAAGAACACGCGGATACGTGGGAATTCGTAGGAATATTTGCGGATACTGAATCTGGTACATCTATAGATAAAAGAGAAGAATTCCAAGACATGATGGATAAATGTCGAGAAGGGCTTATCGATCTTATCTTAGTTAAACAAATGTCCAGGTTTGGTAGGAATACGATAAACACTCTTCAAGCAATATATGAATTAAGGAATCTAGGTGTTGAGGTTTATTTTGAAACTGATGAACTATATGCTTCTAATTCGAAGCTAGATTTTATGCTCACTATGTATTCTGCTTTAGCGCAGGAAGAATCAAGACAGCAGTCGGTTCGTGTTTCCTCTGGCATTCATGAAAGAATGGAATCAGGTAATATCTCTAAAAGAGTTAGACCTATATTAGGATATAGAAAAGATAGCTTTGATAGGATTTATATCTATGAACCAGAAGCTATCGCAATTAGAACAGTATTCATGCTATTTGTATCTAATATAAAGATGCATGATGTTGATAGATTTATTAGAAGAGATTTTGCATCATTAAACTTTTCTAAAACCTTTAGAACTAGAATGTATGAAAGCATAATCTCTAATCCTAGGTATAAAGGAGATGTTGTTCTTCAGAAAACATTTAAAAGTAACTATGTTAATGGAATGATTAAAAGGAATAAAGGTGAAAGACCTATCTACATTTATGAAGGATATCATTCTTGTATAGTCCCACCACCATTCTTTGAATATGTTCAAGGTTTTAAATCTAGTGTTAATAGAAAAACTTATAACGCTAACTTTAGTTCAATCTTTTATTGTGGGCTATGTACTCGTAACTTAATGTGTCATCAAAGAAAAGATTATAGACGTAAAGATAAGTTCTATACCTGTCATATTGGAAAACATAGTCATGATATCTATTGTTCCAGTCCATATTATGACCGTGATCTCTTAGATCATATCTTTATTAACATCGTTAAGAATCAAACAGATATTAAAGATATAGCGTTAAGAGTCAAAGAAACCCTTAAAGTAATACTTCTTATGTCTTTTGGTGCTAAAAAGAAGTTTGATCTAATTAAAGTAAATACTGATTTATTAGAGCAACAAGCTGAGTTAAAAAAGAACGAAGCTCTAGAAATTCAAAACCCAGACGTTATTAACGATGAATCATTTATTAATAATCTTAATTCTATAAAAGAAAACATCTCCTTTTTGGAGAAACAAAGAAAAGATATTAAGCGTAAAGATTATATAGGCACCAAATAACAAAGAATTGATGGCTGGATAGATAAGTTATTAGATGAAAATTTCAACTACTCTTTATTAGCGGATATCCACCACTACAAGATGATTGTTTTGCCGAACTATGAATTAATAGTTGTTAAATGTAAGCAGGAAATATCTAAAGATGATTTCAGAAAAATGATTCCTACTATCATTCGAAAAGAAAAAACATTTGTTGAATCTCTTGAAATGAGAAAAAATGGTCAAATCACGAAATATAAATATTCAATATTGTAAAGTTTAATTACTGAAATTTGTTAATAATTTTTTTAAAAAAACTTTTATGCTTTCAAAATAAATGACTAATGAACTAACAACAAAAGCAAGTAGAGGTGAAACAATAAAATAAATAAAGGAAAAAGTTCTACTAAGCGCAAGCGTTTGAATTATTAAAACTATTATACTGACTACAAGCAATGAGACCGGTATGATAAAGCGATGTTTAACAATTCTTTTCAACGAATATGATGTCGCAAAAGATAAGATTCCGAATAGAAAGATATATACCATAAAAATAGAGAACATTTGTTTGCTTAATGAAGAGCCATAAGAATCTGGCATTTTTACATGTACATCAAACTCAACACTGTTCTTGTTATCAGCAACAATACTAATTTTAAGACGTTTCCCGTGTGAATTTGGTTTAAAAGAAACATTACCATACTTATCAACACTTAAACAGTCTTTATCATATTGATAAGATGTTTCGTGATTTGTAAATACGCCATTACTTGTTTTAGTTATAAAGCCAACATTTAAACTACTGCTCGCAGATACAGAAAAAGAGGTATCATATTTAATAATTCCGTCTATCGTTTGATAATAAACGTAAGATGATGAAACATCTTTAACAGCATTATTAACGACATTAACTTTTAAACTTGTGGCGATATCTTCATCAACGCAACTTGAAAACTCAATCAAACATTCCCCGACAGACTTACCTACAACGAAGAAGCTCTCTGTACCGGTGTAAAAAACGCTCGCAATACCATCATCTGTTGATTTAAAGCAAACATTTCTATTAAAGGATTTGTCACCCTTTACTTCTATGGGAAAAATGTTATTTTTTCCAGCATCAATAGTAATTTTTTCAACACCATTAGCAACAATAATATCTGTTGGCTTTTTTTCTTTCACCACTTCATTTTCATAAAAGTATGCACTTTTAAAAATGGTAATGGCTGAGGTAGCTGAAAAAAGTTCTTGTGTTAGAAAAAACACGCCTATAAAACCACACACAATCATCAAAAATATATCTTTAAATGACAATTTCTTCATAATTACAATAAACAAAACCTTTCAACTTATAATAATTCAAATATGTAAAGATAGGCAATAAGAAAATGAATAAACTGTTTGTCATATCGTTAGCCGATACAGCTACAAAAAGAACAAGAAAAACTAAAAAGCCACAAACCGGAGACCTACAAATGCTCTTGGCGGATTTATATAGAAAATAAACTAATGCTGTTCCAAAAATGGAGCCATATACTGAATAAAAAAGTAATATGGTACTGGTTCCGCCATTTGAAATCACGTTATAAGCGTTTGCGAGTTTTGATATAAAAGTATATTGGTTTCCCCACCCAATTCCTGTTAGAGGATTTTGTAATCCGCATAGAATTGTTGCAAATTGATCAAAAAATCTTGAAACGAACGATATGTTTGTGCCATCTATCTTTCCAAATATTGAATAAAATAAATCAATCTTATATATGAATGGTGGCTTTGCTAATATACAATAAAAAGAAAAAATCAAAACCGAAATTATAAAAATAAACCCAATCCAAAACACTTTATTGTTTGATTTAAATCTATAAAAGAAATAAATAGGTAATACAAACAACAAGCATAGGATGCCGGTGGTTGAAACTGTAGTTATCAATGTAATCGATAAAAGAATGGCTATGAATATTGATATTGTTTTCTGCTTAAATATTTTCGTTCCAGCAAACAAGCAAGAAACAACACCAACAAGTAAAAATATAGCATAGACACCCGGTTCTCTAAAAATGCCGTAATTTCTAGAACTAAGGCCAATTCTATCTTTAACCAAAACGGATGAAAAAAAGCAATAATTAAACTTGTAGCCGGCAGTATTCTCTATGATAGGCATAAAAGAAAAGAAATCGGTTTTTAATAAATAAATGGAAAAAATAATGATTGAAAACAGAGAAAAAAACGAAAGAACTAAAATAAAGAGTCTTATAAAACGCTTATAATCAGTTGATAAAATTATCATTAGAGATAAAAAAAGATTAATGATTGTGAAAAAGTAGCGATGAACATTAAATGGATTATTTATATTTATCAACAACGAAATCAATGCGATTAGACTGAGCGTTGAAACAATCAAAAAACACTTCGTTTTAAAAATATTAGAAAGTTTATGTTTGCATATGTACCGCAAAAAAAGAATTATAAAGACTACAAATAATAATAAAAATTCAATAATCCGCATCCTGTCATTGATTGAAAAAAGCAATGAATCGGTTTGGCAATAAAAAACAATAAACACACAAAATAAATCAACAAAGATTGAAACAAACTTATTATCAAAACATTTCGAAATCTTATTAATTATTGTTTTTAACATAGTTAAATAGATTTTTGAACAACCTTCCTGCAGATTTGTATGAATATTTTTCTAGGACATTATACACATTATTTGAGTTATACGATGAGTTTTTGCACTTCAGAATTGTTTCGGCCATTGATTCAGGCGTGTAATCATTTGGAATAAACAGCAGATTTAAGATTTCTTCAGGAATGCTCGAAAAATTATATGAGACAACAGGTTTCAGTGTTAGTAAATAATTGACTGTTTTGGATGGAAATGATTCAGATGCGTACTGTTTGTTTGGCAGTCTTGGATTAATCAAACAGTCGGAATTATACTGTAGTCTTAATGCATTAGATGGACTCATAACCCCTAAATATTCTATTCTACTATCCGAAAGCATCGCTTTTTTAACAGCATCAACCCCATCACCACCACCAACAATTCTTAGAACAAAGTCGTCAGATTTAATATAAGAAAACGCTTCAAGAAGTAAGTCAATATTGTACTGTTTAGAAACAACGCCACTATACGTCACAACAAATTTACTATTATGTTTTCGTTCAATATTGTCATTAGAACTTAAATCTACAATGCAAGGAAAAACTTTGTATGGTTTATTAAAGAAATTAACCTTGTCATTCATTTGCTCAGACAAGAATACAAAAGAATCAAACAAATTATACATTTTTCTTATTTTACTATAAGAAACTTTTTTTAAGGTTGAATAAATGAATGATTTTTTTGAACCAATAATGTTCTCTGGAAGATCGAAAACAAGCAAAATACCGCGAACATTTTTAAAATGCTTTTTTATCTTTTTGTATGACAAGAGTGCAAAATAACTTGCTTCTGAAACAATTACATCGATATACTCATTTTTTTTGAAGCGCTTAGAAAATTCTTTAAAAATTTTATTCTTTTTTGAATAATTATTTAGCCCAATCAAGTTATTATAGCCTAAACATAAAGTATCGTTATCGATATGAAACGTTTTTGTTATAGGGTACCTCGAAAAAATCGGATAATGTCCGATGCTTGGGCAAGACAAAATTGTGACATTTTCATATTCCTCCCGAAGACCTTTTAAAAGGGTATTATTAAAAATGGCACCAGAAAAATTGCTTTTTCCTAATTCTCGATAATAGTCGTTTAACTCTTCAGGGATATATTCCCCTATGAAAGCCAATTTACTTGCTGAATAAATCATAATAACTACTTGCCATTTTTACATCCGAGAATTCTTTGGAGTGTTCAATGCACTTTTTAAAGTTATATTTATTAAAATCAAAACACTCTATTACGTCGCAAAGAGATTCCGCTGTCTTGGACTCCAATATTATACCACAATCATCGCCAACAATTTCTCTGCAGCCACCAGTATCAAAAGATATAATTGGCAGACCAAATGCCAAAGCCTCAATTAGAACAGTTGGAAAATTATCCTGTAGAGTAGGGTTTATAAACAAATCTGCACTCCGATAGATATCGAACAAATCTTCTTTTCCAATTAGTCCGAAGGTTTTTATAGTCTCAGAACAATGTGCCAGTTTAGTTTTTTTAATATCACCGACAACAAGCAACTCGTACTTCGATAAATCTAAAAGTTTTACTAATTCAAATACAATATCCGACCCTTTTGAAGATGACCACGGAGAAGCAACAAATAATAGCTTAATTTTTTCGTCTTTATACTTTATATGTGGGGGTGTTTGTGGCAATTTTATCCCATTGTTAATAACATAGTGATTATATTCATTTAAAATAGAAACTCTTATCAAAGACTCTATATATTTTGAGGGTGAAATAAAAACAACATTTTTTAAATTTTTAAAATATTTTTTCTTGTCTTCAAGCATTTCTTTGGTCCTATCAACCAACACATGAGGATAGTCGCTTAAAAAACTGCACTTTTTGCACTGAAAAAAAGATTTACACTTTAAATTAGGATGGCAACACCTTCCGCTAAGTAAAAAAGCATCATGCAAAGTAAAAAATATTTTCCCATTATAAGACGAAAGATATTTAAACAATAATTTAAAATTTAAATAATTCCCGTGAATATTATGAATTGATATTACATCCGGTGATAAATCTCTAAGATGCTTGATAAGTTTTTTTGTGTTACGTGTATGAAACCCTCCAACCTTTCCAAAAACGAAAACAAGCAGATTGTTCAAAAATGTTGCAATTCTGCTACCACCAATATACTTCCAATCGTTCTTTTGTTTTAAACGACCATAAAATTTAAAGGTCTTATCTCCCTTTTTTTCACAGTAATTAGCCAACGTATTAACAATGCTTCCTGTCGACCCATTACAATATGTATTAATAAAAGCTATTTTCATAATTCAATCGATTGGTAAAATCTACTTTTTCCCTAGTTTAAGTTTGATATCTGTAGTTGATATGTCTGGTGTTCTTTCTAAATAGATTACTTCGACACCATATTCTTTTAAATAATCAAATTTCCCTTTCCAGTCATCTCCTATAACAAACACGTTAATGCCATATTTTTTAACGTCTGATATTTTTTGTTCCCACGTATCCTCAGGAATAACTTTATCAACATATCTAATGGATTCAACCATGGTTTTTCTTTCATCAAAAGAAAAGAAAGAGCGCTTGCCTTTTAATTCATTAAATTCATCAGTTGAAACAGCTACGATTAGATAATCACCGAGCATCTTAGCTCGCCTTAATAGATTTAGATGACCATAGTGAAGCAAATCAAAGGTCCCATACGTAATCACTTTTTTCATTCATTTTCCCGCCTTTTGTTTATTTAATGACTCTTTTATCTTATTTTCTAATTCGATGCAGAGATTGCTTGATACATAACAATTATACAAAGCACTAACTTTTTCTCTCTCACTTTTAAACCCATCTTTACCTTTTAGAACATTCAATATTTCTAAATATAAATCATCAAAATTAAAACATATAGGGCCACACAAATAATCCATATAATTGTCAAACACAAACCCACCGTCTTCATTTGGTTGATTCTTTTTTTCAGCATCATAATTTCCACCTAAAAATATAACGGGCTTATCAAGTAAATAGTAATCAATAAAAATAGATGAAAAATCGGTTATCAGACAATCCGAACACGAAAGCAAATCATAAACATCTATGCCTTTGCTTAGTATCTGTTTGTTATTTAATACTATGATATTCGAGAATTCATCTTGCTCCATTTTTCTGTTTTTAACCATAGGATGAAATTTAAAAATTAAAAAACAATTATGTTCCTTCAGACAAATATTTAACTTAATCAAATCATCTTTGGTAACACGTATAGGAAAATCAATATAAAGATCTTCCTCTAGATACAGTTTTCTGTTCCATGTAGGAAGGCACACCAAAACCTTTGACTCTTTATTTATCTTTAACGTCTTTTTTGTTTTTACCTTATCACTGTAAAGCAAAGGCAAAACCCGAGGATTCATGCTAAAGATTAATTTTTCCTCTGGAATTTTATATTTTTCCATGAGCAACGACCCAGTAAAATGATTGTTTGTTAATCTATAAGAAAAACTAGGGATTTGTTTTTGAAAAGCAGGCACATATTTAAATGGTTGACCATGATCAAAAAACAAGCAAAACTGGCCTTGTTTTTCTATACTAAACCCAGGAAATCTATGTGTAAATAATACATAGTTCATTCGATAATACTTAAGAGGTTTAATAACATACTTATAGAAAAAATTGCCATCCGCAATTATAAATTTTTTAACACCTAAAGTTTTAGCTTTATTTCTATTTTCCTTTGAAATATACCACCATGTTTTATTATCGGTGCCATTTTTCATATACTCAAAAAGACGATATGTCCCTTCGCTAAAATCTTCATGACTTTCAAACAAAATCGTTCCTTTTTTAATAGGAATTAATTTTGAAACTAATTTTAAAAACAACTTATATAATTTATTCATTAGTAAATCCTTCGCTTTGCTTTTTAAAAATGCCTTTAAGGACATTTAGAATTTTGGCGTTTTCTTTCTTAAACGCAACTAAGCAGAATGGAACATAAATCAAACAATACGCGAAGCCGGTTACAAGAAAAAGAATCAATTTTGATTGTGAGACGTACTTAGAAAAAACGAAATTAACAAAGAACGCAAACCCAAATCCAGATACCGCGATAGCCAAAAACTTCAAAATATTGATCCAATACTTATTCATTGGCAAGCCAATTTTTTTGGAATTATAAAAACTTAGTATAATCCATTTAGAAACAAGTGATGTGCTCAGCGTGCCGAGCAAACAAGCAAGAATAGCGTAATCTTTACCAAGAATAAAAATTAAAACAATTGAAATGCTAACATTAATTAAAACCGATATAAAATTAACTTTTATTCGAAATAAGTATAAGTTATATGCTTTTTGAACTTCGTTAGCAACGTTTTGTGATAATGGGGCAATTGAAATAAGCAAGAGAGAAAGTGCAATCCAATAGCAAATACTTTTATCTTGCCCTACCCAAAGAGTAATGAATTCTCGCCCACACGAAGCAAATCCACCAACAACAAAAAACAACAGAAGCATCTGAACAAAGGAAGTATCTAAAAATAATGTATTAATCTTTTCTTTTTGGCCAGACGCATGTAAAGAATTGATGGTTGGAATAAAAACAGTAGATATTGCCAATGAAAGCGTAGTTAAAAATTCAGTAAAAGATAAACCTAATTGATAATAAGTAACACTCTCAGCGCTCACAAAAGAACCCAAAATAATCTTGTCCGACGTAGCATTTAATTTATCAACAATTTCTATAAAAAGCATTGCAAACGTAAAGAACAAAATGCTTCTTAGCATGCCATCGCTGATTAATGATTTAAATTTAAATGAAAATTTTTGTTTTAAAACAAAAATAGAAAAACCAGCATTTAACAAAAATGAAACAACTAAAACAACAGAGTTAATCAGCAAAAACGAAATAACTCCGGCTCCAGACAACAGGAAAGGAATAGATATCAAATAAGGTGAAACAGTAGTTAGCAAAGAAATGAATTTGAGGTAAATAAACCTACTTTTAAAAGTTATGTACAAAGAAAAGACATTCATTGG
>Ga0265294_10009054_pt1 | contig 11525 bp, 14 predicted proteins | sample MunlanPumphouse3_FD_192504 | JGI IMG/M metagenome (GOLD analysis project Ga0265294, IMG submission 192504) | Groundwater microbial communities from a municipal landfill in Southern Ontario, Canada - Pumphouse #3 | ecosystem: Environmental > Aquatic > Deep subsurface > Groundwater | place...
TTGCCCTGCCGCGCTGCATAAGATCCGATAATTCCTGTAAATCCGCCATAAAACAGCTCCAGTAATCCTTATCGCTTGCTCTCGAAGCAGTTGCATCAGTGCAGCAACCTGGCTCATGCGGAGAAACCACACTTACAGTGACGGGCTCGCAGAGGCATCTCACCTCTTTACGCCGCAGCTGATAGGTATATTGTATTATAGCTTTTCTTGGAAATCTTATCTGATATTATCCAGTTGTTAGCTGTTTTTATCTCATGGCCAAACCCATCAACTTCTTCTGGTCAAGCACTTTGCAAGAGCAACATAGAGGCTCTCTGGCTCGACAGGCTTTGCCAGATGTCCGTTCATTCCGGCATCAAGGCTCTTTTTCACATCTTCTTCAAAAGCATTGGCCGAAAGCGCAATGATCGGAATAGTCCTGGCATCTGGCCGAGGCAGATTCCGGATTGCCTCCGCAGCAGCAAGCCCATCCATCACAGGCATACGGATATCCATCAGGATTGCATCGAACTCGCCCTTGCGGCTGGCTTCAACGGCCTCTATTGGACATTTCATCATCCATCGAAATTTAGTAACGTGCCACAGCGTTTAACTTTGTGCGGGCCATTATTGCACATGATTGAGTATCGTTCAGTCTCGTTTTATAGGTTTCAACACCCGACAAACACCACACAAACCCCTGGCCTGGACAGATGATGTGGATATCATCAAAGCCCAGAAAAGGCCCTGGAGATGGCATCGGATGCCACTTTCATTGTTTCATGGAACATGTGGGCGTAGACCATCTCTGTGGTCTTGGTATCGGCATGGCCGAGCTGCTCGGAGATCACCTTCACTGGAACGTTCATGTTGATGAGAAGCGAGGCATTGAGATGCCTCAGCTGATGTGTATGAAGCGAAGGAAAGCCATTTGCCTTGAGGATCTTCTTAAGGGCAAGATTGATGGCGCTCTTGTTCATGTACTCACCATACATGCCGGTGAACACCGCCCCTCGGTCAATCCATCTGTCGCCAACAGACTCTCTCAGCTTATCCTGGCAATCCTTCTGCTCTCTCAAGGCCTGGGCCAATTGCGGTGGGATGGCGATGATCCTGTGGCTGGTCTTGGTCTTCGGGGTGGAAAGGGCGTACTGGCCGTCAAGACGGTAGCAGTTGTACTTGATCTCAATGTAGCCATTCACCATGTCTACCTCTGTCCAGTGAAGTCCTGTCAACTCGCCTACCCTCATGCCAGTGAGCAGCAGGGCCTTAAGCACCCTTGCCATCCTCTGGTCGGAAGCTTCATCAAGAGCCTTCATAAGGGCTCTGCATTGCTCCATATTCAACAGGCTTTGGTCCTTCTCCTGCTCGACTGGGATTGTGGAGTTTGTCACAGGGTTTCGCATTAGGAAGCCCTTCTTGATAGCCGTATTGAAGACAGGCGACAAGGCTGTACGCACTCTCTTGATGGTTCCAATGCTAAGCGGTCTCTTGGGATCGCTTGACCTGAACAAGGTGCTGAAAGGAATGCTAAGAGCCTTGGCCACCTTCTCTGCATTTCGCTTGTAGATGGTCTTTCCATTGGCTAGGCGGAAAAAGATGCCAGGGTCTATTCCTGTCTCGGTTGAGATAAGGTTCCTGGAACCCAAGGGAAAGAGATCCTTATCCTTGAGGCTGAACATCGCCTTGCAGCCGCCGCCTTTGCGAAGCCTTGTGAAAAGAATATCAATGCGTGGTGTCGTGATGTCCTTGAGCTTCATGTTGCCAAGATAAGGGAGAATGTAGTTGGTGAAGACAATCCTGTTGCTCGCAAAGACAGCGGGCTTGAGCTTGCCCTCTGCGACATTCGTCTCATACCAAGCATAGAGCTCTGAGAACTTGATGTTCTCATCAAGGTCGATCATTCCCTGTGTCTGCTTCTGGAATTCATATGCAAAGGCTAAAGCCAGCTTCTCGGCCTTGCCTGCAGAGACGCCGGCTGGAGGCGTGAAGGTCGTGGTCTTGCGGATCTGGCTGCCACTGGCATCGTAGCCCATTGAAACCATGATCCTGAACCTGTCACCACGCTTCTCTATTGATGGCATCCACACATCTCCTTGCTACCATATTGCTCTAAGACAAAGACTTATCAAGTAGTTCAACGAGAGATGACCTTCGGAATCCTTGACCACCACACCTTGGCAATCATCTCATCTTCAGGAGATAGGGTTCCGGCATCAAGCCCTCTATTGAAGCTAGAATCAATCTTCGCCATGATGGCCTGTTTCTCGCTATATTCAAGACGCAGGAACTTCTTCACGTACCCTTCATACATCTCAGCCAAGTCCATTGCAGCTAACCGGTCCTGTTCTTCTGGTGCAGCTTCCCTGAAGAAATTGGTCTGAGCCCTGCCTAGAAGATAGTCAATTGTGGCATGGAACAAGTCACACATTGAGTCTAGCGCCTCGAAATCCGGTCGTCTGGCATCAGATTCCCATGCAGAGATGGTTCCTTTGGTCATGCCAAGCTTCTCTGCCAATTCACTCTGGGTCATTCCAGAGGATTTTCTCATTTCCTTTATTCTTTCACCTAAAGTCGCCATATGTCGTCTCCTTTCGTTCAATATAGTCTACTATATAGAAACATGTCAAGCATTATGTTTTGTTATAGTGCAATTTTTCCTAAAATAGTTTTGTAAAAGCATTGCTTAGTATTATTTTGTGTAGTATATTATCATTGTAAAGTCTACTATATCAAAACAAAAAGGAGATTATCATGGCAAGCGCACCAAGGATGATGACCATCAGGGAAATCGCCAGAACAGGGCTCCTCTCAGACCACGCCCTCAGAAGGCTTCTGAAAGCCGGACAGCTTCCTGCTGTATATATAGGGAAGAAAGCACTCATCAACTACGACAAGCTCGTTGCCCAGCTGGACAGCCTGGAATCCGATGTTCCAAGAAGACTCGACGCTAGCCAGCTCTTCAACTAAGGCGAAGGCAAGAATGCCAGGAAACGCCTCCTTCAAAGGCAGATGCAAGGAGAGGAATATTGCGTGAGTTAAAGATAGCTTTCGGTAATTCAAGGCGAGCGAAGTTCTGGTCAAACAGGACTATGACCTTTGATGAGATATGCAGCAAGCTCAAGACCCCACTCCGCACAATGGAAACAGTGGAGGAATACGCCAATCTTCCAAAGTCCAAGCGGGATGAAATCAAGGACAAGGGCGGCTTTGTCGGCGGACATCTTCGTGACAGCCTGCGCAAGGCTGAAAATGTAGCTTGCCGCTCCCTTTGGACACCAGACATCGACAATGCTACGCCTGAGTTCGCAGCGAATCTGCACAACGAATTGCATTTCAGATGCGCAGCATATTCCACGCACAGCCACACGCCACAAGCTCCACGCCTGCGCTTCATTGCGCCCTTGAAAAGGGACGTCACTGCAGATGAGTATGTGGCCCTGTCTCGCATCCTGGCATCCAAGATCGGCATAGACATGTTCGATGAATGCTCCTTTAGGCCCAATCAGCTCATGTACTGGCCAAGCTGTCCTTCAAATGCAGAATACCTTTATGAGGTCTTTGACGGCAAAGAGCTCGACCCTGATGCGATTCTAGCATCTTTCCCTAATTGGCAGGACTGCTCTCTTCTGCCTGCCACCTCGCAAGAGAACAAGGCCAGCAAGCCTAGCCAAAAGAAGCAAGAGGATCCACTTGCCAAGTCCGGCATTGTCGGAGCCTTCTGCCGAACGTATTCAATTGCAGAGGCAATAGACAATTTCCTCTGTGATATATACGAGCCCTCTGCCGTGGATGACCGATACGATTACATAAAGGGCGAAAGCGCAAACGGTGTTGCCATTTATGATGACAAGTTCGCTTATAGCCACCATGCCACAGATCCTGCATGCGGGAAGCTTCTCAATGCCTTTGACCTTGTGCGCATACATAAGTTTGGAGATGATGACGCGAAAAAGACATTCAAGGCAATGTCCGAGCTTGCCATGAAGGATGACAAGGTCAAGCTGCTACTCAATGAAGAGCGCTTGGCAGAGGCAAATGGCGACTTCAGCCTCCTGGATGATAACAAGGATAAGCCTGCTCGCAAGGAATTGTTCTCATTGAAGGATTTCGTTTGCGAAAGTCCAAGGATCGAATGGCTCATCAAGGACTTTGTCTACAAGGGCGGTTCCTATCTTGAGTACCTGTTCGGAGAGTCCGGATGCGGAAAATCATTTGCTGCCCTGGACATGGCCCTCACCATCGCCTATGGCCTTCCCCTCTGGCATTTCGGGAAGAAGGCGCAGCAGGGCAAGGTGCTGTACTTCCTGGGTGAAGGAAGACCTGGCTTCGTCAAGAGAATCCAGGCATGGATGAAAGCCAGGGAGATCTCCGAGTTCTCAGGCAGCTTCTACCTCTATGTCAATTCCGCAGTCAAGCTCAATGCCGATGGGGCTCTCGCCCATATCCGCAGCGTGACAAAGGAGCTCGTTGATAGCGGCTGGACACCGGACCTGATCATCATCGACACACAGGCCAGGTTCACAGTGGGAGACGAGAACAGGCAGATGGATGCCGATTCCTACATCAACGCCTTCAACACCCTGGGTTCCATGTTCAACGCCACAGTGATGGTTGTCCACCATACCTCAAAGGCCAATGGCGAGACGCTCAAGGGCTCTGTGAACCTCAAGGGCGCATCAGACATCAACATAAAGGTGGAGAAGTCCGGCAAGGCTGGAATCAGGATATCCCATGAGAAGAACAAGGATGGCCAGGAGCTCGCTGACCTTTACCTAGGCCTGGAAACAATCGAGCTTGGCTACGACGATGATCTGGAGCCTATCACCAGCCTGGTGCTCAAGGACTCATCCGCACCTGTGAAGGTCGAGGACTTCAAGCCTACCAGGCAGAGCAGGCAGGCGCAGAAGGACCTTGCACTGATACAGGACTTCATAAAGAAGTATGGCAAGAAGCAAGGATGCAAGACCCTATTCACAAGACTCGGCTGCATCGAGTATCTGGAAACCTATTCCGGTTTCTCCCATGCAAAGGCAGTCCAGGAATCGCACGCTCCAAACAGCGGACTCTTCGCCCGCCTGTGCAATGCAAGGGTCATCATTGATTCCCATGAGATCGGTCCGGCTCCCACAAAGGGCAAGAAGGGCAATCCCCAGGACTATGAATGGACATTCAACGGAGGGCTTGAAGATGATGATTCAGATTTCCTCGCTTGAATCACTTATGACTTATAAGTCAAAAGAAAGCCATAAGTCAAATGGAATGACTTATGACTTACAACTTACACCCCCTATGGTAATAGGGGTGTGTAAGTCATATATTCGCCTTTTAAAAGCCAATAGCCCTAGGCCTGTCGTTTCAGGCGGAACTGCAGGCGATGGCCCCTGGCGTGACGATCTCAGGACTGCGGCTTCCAATCTCATATCTGCAGCCTCAAGGATCGTTCAATCCAGGACCTTCATTTGGATGAGGGGAAGGGTGAATGACTCCCTTTAGTCTGGACAAACTGAATTTGTTTGAATACCAAGTTCAGCTTCCCATAGTGTAATGCACTTAGGCATTATCGTCATCTATTTGTATGAGAGGTTCCATGAAGAAACCATCCTCTGAAACAGAACCAAAACCGCGGTCCTCCAGCTTAACTTCCGGTGGAGCACCAGGCAGCGGGTAAACTCCGGTTGTAACATACCTGTAGTATTCACTTGGTGAAAGCTTTGCCAAGGACCATTGGTAGCGTTCATTGTTGTAGTAGTCAATCCATTCGAGGACTTTCTCGGTGATGTTCTGGTTAGAGTCGCTCGGAAGAACACGGATTTCATCCTTCATGTGCCCAAACAGGCTTTCCTGAGGTGCATTGTCCCAGCAGTTGCCTCTCCTGGACATTGACTGGCGCAATCCGACATCATTCAGGATCGTGGTGAATCGTGAGCTCGTGTACTGGCATCCTTGATCACTGTGGATCAGTGTGTTGGTCTTGAGCTCATCGCCGTGCTGCTCCATCAGCAGGGACACCGTCTCAAGCACGAAGTCCGCTGACAGTGACGGACTGCACACGCATGCCAGCACTTCCTTGGTGAATGCATCCATGATTATGGAAACGTATGTGAACCTGGCAACCGGATCCTTGTGATGTGAGTACCTCGGGATGTAGGTGATGTCAGTCAGCAGTATGGATCGTGGGCCGTGTGACCTGAATTCCCGGTTGAGTACGTTCGGAGCAATTCTACTTTCCTGTTTTGCCCGCGCAAGGATACGGTAGGGATTCGCCTTCCTTATGGGACACCGCAGATTGAATTTTCTCATCAACCTGCGGATCTTCTTGATGTTCATCACGACAGGCGGGTCTAGGTGAAGCAGTCTCATGCAGATTCCACGGACGCCCTTGTTGTAGCCTCGGTATTGGAATGCCACCAGTATGAGATCAAAATCCTTTCTATCCTGCAGTTCCTTGGCCTGTCTCGTCGGTTCCGAATTGACCCAGTAGTAGTAACCGGAACGGGAAACCCCAGCGGTCTTGCAGAGTTCGTTTATGTTAAGCTGGTTGTCATCCTTAGTGACGGTATCACGTATGATCCGGTATTTGACTTCCGGAGATGCATTCATGTACATGGCTATTTCCCCTCCGTTCCCGCCAAAATAATTTTTTTTAAGAACTCGATCTCCTGTGACATGTATGCGACCAGGTTCACGAGGTCAGCGAGTTGCTTCTCGTTCATCACTGGACGGCGAGAATTGTTAGCCCTGCGTGGAATCTTTGGGAACGGCGTATGGACAACAGCATCCTCAAGGTGAGGCTCATTGCCTTCCGTGAAAGAAAGGCCTCGTTCCTTCTGGTTCCTGAGGGTCTTGATGAAGCTGTTAATCCTGGACATCCCAAACGTCTCGACACGTAATCCGGCATCAATGAAGATGTCCTTCGGCTTGATCCCGTCAAGGTAACGTTGCCAGACCATCTCCTTGAAAGTCTTGGTGAATGAGACGGACTTCCTTGAGATGTAAGCAACATGAGGAGATTCTAGGAGTTCATGAACCTGATTAGGCGTGAACTCCACGTGAGCGTAGCGGTCGCCTTTGCGGGGTCTTCCCGCTCCAGGACGAGCCCCACCACGATTGGTACCATCTTTTGCCATTTCCGACCTCCTGTGGGATGTCTGGATTCCTTTGCTATTGTAAGATGAATATCTCTGAAAACCAAATGTTCAATTCTGGTTTTCAAACAACACCATCTGTACAGAAGCATAGAATTCCAACAACCTCCATCTGTTTAAGAATTGGACTTGGTGGTTTCAATTTCAAATCAATCGTGTCCAGTACTAAGGGACCCATCCAGGGGGGGATCGAATCTCTACGACCTTTCCTGGTTACAGCGGGGGAAAGCCCTCACAGAAAAAAACGGGAAATCAAAGGGGGTATTATCACGCTTCCTGATGCAATAACACATGAACCCATGAGGCTCAATGGAAAAGCACCTTGATGGAAGAGAATGAACTGGCCATCAGAGACAAGAACATCGATTATGATGGGAATTTTCGGTGCCCCTTGAACTAAGGCCAAGCGATCAAGATGGCATAAGAAGAGCAGTATGAAGCAAGAGAGGGGCTTGTCAAGCCTCTCTCGTCCTCTTGAGCAGGGCTTCAAGCTCAGGGTGCCTGAAGGCGCCATTTCCCGCAAGCCTGGAAAGAAGGATCTTCCTTGTAATAGAGTATTCCTCACCGATAAGCCCCAGGCGAAGCAGGAAGCACCGCATGGCATACTTGTCGTTGTCGGCATCGGCTTTCCTGTCCAGCACCCTCTTCTGCTCCTTGGCCATCCTGCAGAGCCTCTCGATGAAGATGCTGTAGGCCTTGGCCTCTTCGCCATCACTGGTGAACACAAACCATGGGAACTGAACCTTCTCGCCATCAACCTTGATATCCAGGCTCTTCACTCCAAATGCCTTCGAGAATAGCTCTTCCTTGTTGTTGGCTATCATCCGAAGCCTTTCAACAGCGGCATCATCCAGGCCCTTTCTCGGCATTGCTATCACAAGCCTGTCTGGTTCCCTATGCTCAGAGCTGTTGAAGCCACATAATGCAAGATGCTCCAAAAGCCCTGTGGCATCATAGCCGTCGGGAATCGTGATCACTCCCTTTTCATCAACGTTGATCTCTCCAATCTGGTAGCCCTTGGTTGGAAGCATAAGGTACCTTGGCACTGTGTGGAGGAAGCAGCCGATCTGGAAGACCAGATGCTTTCTCTGCTTGCCACAAAGCTTGCAGTCAATTCTCATCTTCAGCCTCCACGACACTGGAGCGGTCAGCGGATGGAGCAAGATTGTGCGAGCAGCCCTTGATCTCATCGAGGCCTGTCAGGTCGCTGTTCGCTTCCTGCAAAGGTCTGCAAGTCCAGTAGATTAATAAATGCATTCCCGATTCTCTTGGGTTGGCAACCTTCTCAAATTCTTCAATTCCACGCATGCAATGCCTCCTTGCTGGCATGTACATACATCACTCGAAGCAGGAACTATAGCAAGTCGATTCAAAGGCTCACATTGTACGCATCATATGCATTGAACATCTCTGGACGGGTGCTTGTCTTGCTCATGTCGTCAAACGATTTCAAGTCAATCAAGACGACATATGGAACTTTCGTTTCCCCTGCATCTGTCTTTTCTTCATGCATATAGTCTGTTATTACATAGTATCTGCTGTCATTGTCGCCATGCACAGTGTCATGGATAACCGCAGCTGGGTCAAAGATGGATGCAAATATCTTCATTGCATCATTAATGGAAACCTTGTGCTTGTTGCCAAGTATCTTTTCCTTCAGGGCACGCTTGTTTATTGACAATCCCTTTTCAATTATGCCATCCATCTCTTTCTTGCTGATTCGCGTAGCACCCTTGGCAACAGTGTCCCTCAGTGCCTCAGCAATGATGAATGGCATTTTGCTGGATAGCCTTATTGCTTGGTAAGGTTCCTGTTTTTCATCCTTGTTGAACTTCCTAATCTCGTCGAAGGCATTCGCCAGCTCAAGCCTTGAAGGGTCTTGCGACTTGTCAGCGTCTAGAATTCCTCCATCTGGGACATAAAGCGACACGGCATCCTGTGCCTCCTTGGCATATCCTTTCAGCTGTAATTGTTCCGCTTTGGCCTTTTCTGCAGCCTCTCTCTCTCTTTCAGCAATCCTTGCCTTTATTTCTCTGTCTTGCTCCCTTTGCTTTTCCCTTTTCTCATTCCTTTCCATGAGCATGATGTCCCTGTCGTCCAAGGCAAGGGAATAGGAGTCGCCACCAGCTGGTGCCTTGTAATGCTCCGATGGAATCAGCTTTCCAAAATCAAGGCCTCCTTTCTTCCTTATCCTTTCTCTTAGCAGTCTTGCTGTAGCTTCAACACCATCATCGTTGTAGTACATGATAAAGATGTCTGGCTTTCCATGCATCTGTGGCATATGCCTCGTTGAACTTAACCTTGCTTGCAGGCACGAAGCCCATTCTTGCATATTTCTCAGCAAGCTTTTTTCCATAGCAGTCGAGCTTGTCTGCGCCATTGAATATTGCATCGAGAAGAATCGAGTAGATGGTATAATGCTTCCCAGAAGCTTTTGAATTTGAGAACACTGAGATAAGGTCATTGCCTATCACAGTGCCGTTTCCTGCATCACTGGACGTGTCGCCTGGATTCGCTGGCCTATGGATTGCATATCCAGAGTTCAAGTCCTTTGATAGATACAGGTCAATCGAATCATCGGCATAGCCAACGCTGACATTGCCATAATCATCTGTTGTGGTTTCCACATTGTATAGGATTGCTGCTTCGCCATATTTACTTCCAGCCTTGGCAGCAGACAGCGCATCATGGAAAAGCCTTGCAGAAGCCAGCCTTGCTTCTGGAGTAGACTTGTCCAGCTGATAGCAGACAGTCCCATCGGCCTTCTTTGATTTGGCTAATCCCGATTTTCTGATTCCCTCAACAACTGCATGCTGTAATCTTTGTCTTCTTCCTTGATATCGAAGTAAACCGCGGACGCCATCACCCAGCCGTACCTCTTCCCCTTCAGACACCCCGTCGTCCTCTGGATGTATCTCAGCGCCGATACTTGCGTAAGCCCTTCCTTCTTCGCTTCCTCCAGAGACTCCTTCTCTCCCTTCATTATTATGTCGTAGTAGTCCTCCAGTGTCCTTGGCTCCTCTGGAATCAGATACGTATCCTTGAATGGCTCTGGGGTGTGTTCCCGATTCTTCACTGCCTACGGCAATCCCAGGCGCAAGTTCTGCAGCCATGATTGTTACATCAAAGCCCGCTACTACCAGGATGCCGATGATGGACGATGAGCGGTTCAGGGCCGAAACCGCCTATCAGGTTTCTCTCTTCCTGGCTGAAAGTCTTTTGAGTTCTGGCCTGCTGACCGAGGCTGAATTCACCAAGGCAAAAGAAGTGCTGTTGGCAAGGTACAAGCCCGTGTTTGGAGGTTTGTTCGCTGAGTTCGGTTGACTTATGTTCCGATGTGAGTGATTGATACAATACAAATCATTACAGAGGAACAATATGGATACCAAACAAGAACCAAAGAGTTGCGCAAGGATCGAAGGGGTTGGGATTACAACAGGAAGGGATGGGCTGCCTGCAGAAGCTGAGGGACGGATACAGATTCAGGCGGATGAGAGCAGGTGCAAGCATTGCGGCAAGGAGATCGTCCAGATTGCCAAGCGCAAGAAGCGAATTTTCTGCTCCGATGTCTGCCGCCAGAAATGGTGGAATTCCCACTTGTTCATGATCAGCCAATCCTCGCAAGCCTTCCACCATTTCATCTGCCCGACCTGCAAAAAGCCCTTTACGGTCTACAGCAATGCAAAGCGTAAGTTCTGCAGCCACCACTGCTACATCCATTCACGTTATTACTAGGACAACCAACCTCACCTCCCCCCACCTGGGGGAGGGATGGTTGGCACACAGCACGCGGAGGAACAATATGAGTCACAAACAAAAAGCTTGCTTAACCTGCGTAGCGGGGACACGCATATGGCCAAGATAACAAGAATCAATCCCCCCACTCCAACCCTTGCGGCCAAGAACCGGGTGGCAGCCTATGCACGCGTTTCGGTCGATACTGATGAGCCGATGGAATCCTTGTCGGCCCAGGTCAGCCACTACAGCTCATACATCCAAGCAAATCCCGCATGGGAGTATGCCGGGGTGTATGCCGACGCAGGCATCTCGGGTACCGGTACAGGAAAGCGGGCCGAGTTCCAACGCCTGATGCAGGACTGCCGCAAAGGCTTGGTCGACATCATCCTGACCAAGTCCATCAGCCGATTCGCACGCAATACCGTGGACCTTTTGAATACAGTCAGAAAACTCAGGGAACTGGGCATCTCGGTGCGCTTTGAGCGTGAGAACCTTGATTCGCTCTCACCCGACGGGGAGCTGATGCTCTCGATCCTGGCCTCCTATGCACAAGAGGAGAGCCACTCGATCAGTGAGAACGTGAAATGGGGCATCCGAAAACGATTCGAGCAGGGAGAGTTCCCGGCTTACAACATCTACGGATACCATTGGACAGGCGAG
>Ga0265294_10009058_pt1 | contig 11520 bp, 9 predicted proteins | sample MunlanPumphouse3_FD_192504 | JGI IMG/M metagenome (GOLD analysis project Ga0265294, IMG submission 192504) | Groundwater microbial communities from a municipal landfill in Southern Ontario, Canada - Pumphouse #3 | ecosystem: Environmental > Aquatic > Deep subsurface > Groundwater | place...
CAGTTCGATTGCAGAAGGGCAGCGGCTCAATCTCCTTATTGACAAGGTCAATGGCATTGGAAAATAACGCTGTCGTTCTTCTGGACAAGGAGCCAGGCGTAACTTCTTTCTCTGCACTTTCCTCATTCCGAACGGCAGCAGGCCGCAGGTGCGGTCATGCAGGGACTCTTGATAAGTTCGCTAGCGGGCTCCTCATTGCGTTCTCAGGGAGGTATACACGTCTCAATGATGTGTTCATGGGCCTTGATAAGCGCTATGAAGCTACTGTTGAATTCGGCAAGGAAACTGATTCGCTTGATCCGGAAGGACAGATTGTCTGTGAAGCTGAAGTTCCTTCTTTTGATGCAATAAAGAACGCTCTGCATTCATTCAATGGTGGATATCTTCAGGCTCCTCCAGCATATAGCGCTGTCCATATCGATGGAAAACGTGCTTACCAGAGAGCACGGAACGGAGAAGAGGTCGAGGTTCCCAAGAGACAGGTGATCATTCATTCTCTGGATATAATTTCATGGGAGCCACCTTTTCTCAAGATCGACATGAAAGTTTCAAAGGGCTTCTATGTCAGGTCTTTTGCCCGGGATCTTGCCAATGAGTGTTCCAGCGCCGCATATCTGTGTGCCTTGAGAAGGACTAGCATAGGGCCGTATTGCGTCAGCGAAGCAGTCAGTTCTGGCGATCTAGCAGGGATTGTCCGGAAAATTGCGGAGTTCGAGCCTGTTCCTTTTCTTTCCAGACTTGATGGGGTGACGAGGATTGATGTTGACATGCAGCAAGCTGAGCGGCTTGCAAATGGAGTGATTCCTGACGGGCTTCTTGGAGAGGCTGGTGAAAACTGTTCAATTGTGCTTTTTTGCAATGATGGCAGGCTTTGCTCAGTTACAGACCGAAATGGCAGATTCATCTGCCAGGCAGGCTGCCGATGAAGACAATAGGTTTTGACAGCAGAATTCTTTCAGGAGTTCCATGTGCAGTGGCTATTGGTGTTTTCGATGGAATCCATTCTGGGCACAGGAAAGTCCTTCAGGCTACGGTGGATTTTGCCGCGGAAAATCATCTATCATCAGTTGCGGTTTCATTTTCCCGCAACCCGAAGATGGCAAAAGGTGCAATGGCTCAGGCCAAGCCGCTGTCTTCTTTCAGAACTGTCGAAGAGATTATGTTAAATATCGGCATTGATTATCATTGCATAATTGACTTTTCTGACGAAATGAGTAAACTCACAGGAGTGGAGTTCATAGCGGAGCTATGCAGTTTCTGCAAAGTTTCCGCCTTGCTTGTTGGGAAGGATTTCCGCTGTGGCTGTCCCGAGGCGTGCCTTGGAACGGATCAGCTTGGAAAAGCTCTTTCCGATTTGAATATTGACGCACCGGTGGTTGCCATCGATCCTGTTCTGGATGCCAGAGGCAGGGTAGTTAGCAGCTCGCTGATACGTTCAATGCTCCTTAAAGGCGACATTGCAGGTTCTGCAGTGCTGCTGGGCAGGCCTTACAGTCTGGATTGCAAAGGTGTTTCCTTTGCTTCGGATGGCAATGTACTGCTTACAGAAGCTGGTTCTTTTGCGGAGCTCCTGCCTGCTGCAGGAACTTACAGAGCGTCTGCGATTGCTGAAGATGGCAAGTCATATGATATTGTGCTTTCCATCAATGGGTCTTGTCTTGCCTTTCAGTTTTCGGAACCGGTGAAAATAGACAGGATCAATTTCAAGGGGTAATCGTCATGGTTACAAAAGAACAGAAGACCGAGCTCATCAAGAAGTTCGGCGGAGATGAGAAGAACACTGGAGCAAGCGAAGTGCAGGTAGCACTGCTCACAGCGAGGATCAACGACCTGCAGAATCACTTCAAGGCAAACCCGAAGGATCATGCAAGCAACCGCGGTCTGCTTCAGATGATCGGACAGAGGAGAAGGCTTCTTCGTTATATCAAGAATTCTGATATCAACAAGTATCGTCAGATCCTTGTGGACCTCAACCTGAGAAAGTAAAACGTTGAAAGGTAAGCCTCAAGAATTTCTTGGGGCTTTGCATTTTCTTAAGTGATTGAAAAAGAACAAAGAAAGAATAAAGGATTATTTAGACAATGGAAGATTCAGTAAAGAAAGTTTCAGTAAAAATCGGAAATGACGAGCTTGTCTTTGAAACAGGCAAGATCTGCAAGCAGGCCAATGGCGCTGTCTATGCTCATTATGCAGGCAGTGCAGTAATTGCAACAGTCTGCTGCGGAGATGCTCCTACAGAGCCTCTCGATTATGTTCCGCTTTCAGTCGAGTACAATGAAAAGTACTATGCGGCTGGAAAGATTCCAGGAGGATTCCTGAAGAGGGAATCAAGACCGAAAGACAAGGAGATTCTTGTCTCGAGGCTTATCGACAGGCCTATGCGTCCGCTTTTCGATATTGCATTCGGACGCGAGATCCAGGTTGTACCGACAGTAGTGTCGAGCGACCAGATCAACACACCGGACATTATAGCAATCAATGCTTCAAGCGCAGCTGTCACTATCAGCGACATTCCGTTCGGCGGCCCGATCGCTGCTGTCAGAGTTGCCCTTGTTGATGGAAAGAACGTTATTAATCCTTCTTTCCAGCAGATAGAGCAGTCCACCCTTGATATCGTAGTTGCCGGAACAAGAGACGGCATCACAATGGTAGAAGGCGGTGCAAAGGAAGTTCCTGAGCAGGCGATGCTTGATGCCATTGCAGAGGCGCAGGTAGTGATTACAAAGATCTGCGATGCTCAGATTGAGCTTCAGAAGATCTGCGGGAAGGCAAAGCTTCCTGTCTTCGTCGACAAGACGGACTATTCATTCCTCGATCCTATCAGAGAATATGCCAAGCCGCTGGTTCAGCAGAGCTTCTTTGCAAAGAGCAAGGTAGCCCGTCATGATGCAGTAGCCGCTGTGAAGAAGCAGACTGCAGAGAAATTTGCAGATGTGCTGGAAGAGAAGGATCCGCACGGAACCCATCTTAGTGCTATGTTCGATGACCTTGAGTATGTTCTTCTCCGTGATTCGATCCTCACTCGTGGAGTGAGAGTTGATGGAAGAACCCCTGAAGAGATCAGGCCTATCACATGCGAGACAGGTGTCCTTGCAAGGACTCATGGAAGTGCTCTGTTCACCAGAGGCGAAACCCAGAGCCTTGGCGTGACCACACTTGGAACAGCTTCTGATGAGCAGCTTACCGACAATATCGACGGCGACAAGACTACCAGTTCGTTCATGCTTCATTACAACTTCCCTCCGTACTCAGTCGGGGAGACGGGCAAGCTCACAACTGGAAGAAGAGAGATCGGACATGGACATCTTGCCCAGAGAGCTCTTGAGTATGTCATTCCTTCAAAGGAGAAGTTCCCGTATACAATCAGAGTTGTCAGCGAGATTCTTGAATCTAACGGTTCGTCCTCACAGGCTTCGGTCTGCAGCGGATGCCTTTCGCTGATGGATGCCGGTGTTCCAATCAAGAAGATGGTTGCCGGTGTTGCCATGGGTCTGATTACAGCTGATTCCACCTATTCGAAGTACGTCATTCTTTCCGATATTCTTGGAGAGGAAGACCATCTCGGAGACATGGATTTCAAGGTTGCAGGAACTGAAGACGGAATAACAGCATTCCAGATGGATATCAAGATTGCCGGAGTTTCCCAGGAAATCATGACCAAGGCTCTTCAGCAGGCCAAGAGAGGCAGGCTCCACATTCTTGGAATCATGAAGCAGTGCATCTCCAAGCCTAAGGATGATATCAGCGAATATGCTCCTAAGATCCTTACAACAAAGGTTGCTGCTGACAAGATTGGTGCTGTAATCGGTACTGGCGGAAAGACCATCAAGGCCATTGCCCAGTCCACCGGTGCTGAAGTGAACATTGATGAAGACGGAACCGTCACGATCTATGGAAAGAACAATGCAAGCGCCAAGCAGGCTCTTGAGATGGTTCATTCCATTGTCGAGGAACCTGAAGTCGGAAAGGTTTACCAGGGAACTGTTAAGAGAATCATGGATTTCGGTGCATTCATCGAGATTCTTCCGGGCAAGGAAGGGCTCTGCCATATTTCCAAGCTTGCAAGAAACAGAGTCAACAATGTTTCTGATGTTCTTTCAGTCGGTCAGGTAGTGCCAGTAGTGCTTACCGAGATTGACAGGGCAGGAAGACTCAACCTTTCTTACATCGATGCCATCGATCCCAAGAAAACTGGGAAATAAATTGGACAGAAGCAGTATCAGAATTTCTATTAGCAGGGGTGCGAAAGCTCCCTGCTATTCTTCCTCAGAAGCAGCCGGTGCAGATCTCTGTGCATGGCTGCCTGAGAAAGAAATGATTCTGAGTGCAGGCGAATGGATCCTGGTGCCTACTGGCCTCAGGATCGAGCTTCCTCCAGGCTTCGAGGCTCAGATAAGGCCCAGAAGCGGGCTGGCTGCTAAATATGGAATAACGGTGCTTAATTCACCCGGCACTGTTGATTCAGATTACCGTGGTGAAATCAAAGTGATTCTGATTAATCTTTCAAAGAATGATTTCACCATTAGAGATGGTGACAGAATTGCACAGATTGTCTTTTCTAGGCATGAAAGGTTCGAATTCGAAGCTGTAGCTACGCTTGATGCGACCGAAAGAGGAGAGAACGGTTTCGGATCGACTGGAATCAAGAGCTGATAGGGGATAAAGGTCATGAAAAAAGGGAAGCGCTCATTTGGCTTGCTTTACTCTTATGTTGCCCGTGAATACTTCCTGTCCTTTCTTGTCAGTTTTCTGTTTTTCTTCTTCATTTTCTTTGTCAACCAGATTCTTGTCCTCGCAAAGGAAATCCTTCTCAAGAATGTATCTGTGAAAACTGTTCTGTACCTTGTCGTGCTGACAATTCCGCAGTTTCTGCTATATACTTTCCCTTTCAGCTCGCTTACTGCTGCAAGCATGGCAATCGGTGATCTTTCATCGAAGAATGAAATCCTTGCAATGCGCTTTTCAGGGATTCACATAAGGAATCTCTTCATACCTATTGTTGCTGTTTCCCTGCTTCTCAGCTTGGGAACGATTCTCATCTCAAATAATCTTGTTCCCTACACGGCAATGAAATACAAAGAGGAATACACGAAGATTCTTGCAGATCTGCCCGCAATTGAGATTGAAAGCTACAAGGTTAACAACATCAATAATCTTGTTCTTTCGAACGGAGAGGTCGAAGGATCGGTGATTCATGATCTTACAATCTTTGATTCCAGGGCAACGGATAATGCAAACGCAATAGCCTCCGAAAAGGGGGAGATAAAGCTGATAGATCTGTCAAGATTCACCTATGAACTTACCTTGGACAATCCTCAGGTTCTGACTACATATGGCGCCGGAATAGATGAATGGGGTCTTGCAAGTGCAGGAAAGATGAAGATCTTTCTTGATTTTTCAAACCTGATACCTTCGGTTCAGAATATTACACCTTCTCAGATGTCTCTATCTCAGCTTTCGGAGAAAACCTCAGAGAAAGAGAAAGAGCGGGTTGAAAATCAGCTTTCTGAAGCCTCATCCAACTCAATTGTCCTTCAGAATTACTCTTCGGACCTTCATCAGATTCAGATGGGCACTGCCGATTCTGATTTAACGGCAAGCTCGCTTGAGCTTCAGGCGGCAAGTTCCAAGACATTGACCTCCAAGCATCAGGTGAATTTCTATCTTCAGTATTACAAGAGCGAATACAACAAGAAGCTGGCCCTGTCCCTTGCCTGTACTTTTCTCGTGTTTGCTGCCTTTCCGATCTCGTTCTTCAAGATCAGATACGGCAGGCTGATAGGCTTTGCGATAAGCATCTTCGTCGCAGTGGTTTACTGGTTCTTCATTTTCTTCATGCAGTTAAAGGCAGTTGAAACTTATATAGATCCTGTATGGCTTATGTGGATTCCAGACATTGTTTTCTTCCTGATCGGAATTGTTCTTGTTGGGAGGCTGTCAAAGCAATGAAAATTAGACTTGATCGCTATATTCTAGGTTCTGTTCTTAAAGTAGGCATCATTTCCGTGCTGCTTTGCTCTCTTGTGCTTGTCTCCGTTGACCTTCTCTCAAACCTTGAGCAATACATTCAGCTGGCAATCCCTGCAATGCAGATCATCCTTCGGTCACTGTATTATCTTCCCGAGGCGGTTCTCATCTCTCTGGGGCCGGCTTTCCTGTTCTCTATAACATATTACCTCTCGATGCTTCAGGCAAACAACGAAATGATATGCCTTCTGAACTCTGGCATTCCTTATCGCCGGATAATCCGCCCGATTCTTTTTCTTGCATTGCTTGTAAGTGCCTTCTATTTCCTATTCAATGAAACTGTAGGCATCGAAGCACTCAAGCAGAAGCAGCTTCTTGAAGACAAGTTCTTTCTGAGCAGTTCTTCTTATGATAGCCGAAATGTAACTTTGAATGACCGCAACGATGGCTTCCTCCTTTTTGCCCGCAAGTATACCGACACTAAGAAGCAGATAAGCAACACTGTTCTGATAAGCAAATCGTCTGATGGAAAGATACTTTGGAAAATGAACAGCGACAAAGCCCTTTGGAACAGCAGCATTGAGAATTGGGAGTTCACTGGAAATACTATCTATCAGGTTGATGGTGATATGGTTTATCCAAGAAGGGAGGATGTCACCGTTGTCCAAAACCTTGATATCAGCCCGGAGCTTTTCAGGAATGTCCAGTCTGATATCAAGACCATGGAGCTTCCTGTGGCCTGGGACTATCTTCAAAAGATCCAGAACTATGACCATACAGAATACAATACCCTTGCAACTGATTTCTACCAGAGACTCTTCTCCTGTCTAACTCCTTTTGTTCTGATGCTCATTGCCTGTTCAATCAACTACAGGTTCAAGAAGAATGTGCTGCTTTTCTCAATCATATGCTGCCTTTGCATAGGTGTGATCTACTATGTCGTTCAGATGCTTTCTCTCATCATGGCAAATCAAGGAATGATTTCTCCTATGGCAGGCATGCTTGTGCCTTTCGCCTTGATTCTGGTATTATCGTTAGGGATGACTTCTACTTTCCGAACTTGACAAGGGGTGCTTGATGACAGACAGAATATACAATCAGATTCATAAGGATGCACATTGCAATGCAAGAACAGGTGTGCTGTCCCTCGGTCATGGACAAGTTCAGACCCCTGCATTCATGCCAGTTGGCACCAATGGAACCGTGAAGGGAATCTACCATGAGAAAGTGGCTGAGATCGGATATAATCTCATTCTTGGAAATACATTCCATCTCTATCTCAGGCCTGGTGTGGATGTTCTTGATTCTTATGGCGGGCTTCATCAGTTCTCCCATTGGAATGGAAACATCCTAACTGACAGCGGCGGATTCCAGATTTTTTCTCTTCCCGGTCTGAGAAAAATCACCCGTGAGGGTGCTCACTTCCAAAGCCCTATTGATGGCTCAAAGCACTTTTTCACGCCAGAGAAGGTTGTTGATATCCAGAAGACTATCGGCAGCGACATTGCAATGGTCCTGGATTGGTGCACACCTCCAATGATAGAGTACAAGGATGCTGTTCTTGCCTGGAAGATGACTCTTGACTGGGCTCAGCGTTCTCTTGCACACAGAAATGAGCTTGGCGATCAATTCAAAGGCAACCTGTTCGGGATTGTCCAGGGAAATTTCTACAAAGACCTGAGAAAGGAAAGCGCTGAGACGATAGGGGGAATGGATTTTCCTGGAGTAGCTATCGGAGGACTTTCCGTAGGGGAGAAGCCTGAGGTTTTCAAGGAGTTTCTCGCTTTCACTTCCGAGGCTCTTACCAAGGAGAAGCCAAGGTATGTGATGGGAATCGGTTCTCCGGACTATCTCCTTGAGGCGATTGAAAATGGAATAGATATATTTGACTGCGTTCTCGCAACACGCATGGCAAGAAACGGCACTGTATTCACCGATGACGGACCGCTTGTACTCAAGAGGTCTTTCAACGAATTCGATAAAGGGCCGATTTCGGACAATTGCCGATGCACCGCCTGCACTCAGTATTCCAGAGGGTATCTCAGGCACCTTTTCAAGTGCAATGAAATGCTTGGGGGAATGCTTGCCACCGAGCATAATCTGACCTATCTGTATGATCTTATGATCCGTGCAAGGAAAGCCATCGAGGAAGACCGTTTCCCTTCCTTCAAGACCGAATATCTTGAAAGGTACATGGCAAACAAGTACAAGGCAGGAAAATGACCGATGAAAGAAAAGCCATAGGAAAGAATTCTTTCATAGTGATGGCATTCACGCTTATCTCAAGGCTTCTCGGGATAGTAAGAATCCGGCTTTTCGGAAGCATTTTCGGTGCTTCTTCTGTTGCAGATGCAATCAATTTCTCATTTAATATTCCGAATAACTTCCGCAAGCTTTTTTCTGAAGGCGCTCTTTCAAATGCTATCGTTCCGCAGTTTGCAAGGCTTCGGGAGGATGAAGAGAAAACCCAGAAGCTTTTCTCCTCGTTTCTGGGTCTACAGCTTATTCTATCTGTGATAATACTTGCTTTCACCATTCTCCTTAGAAAGCCGATTGTTCTTCTTCTGAGTGATTTTGAACAGCCGCTTCAGAATGAAATAGCAATAGGATTGCTGCCATATTTCTCGCTATTTCTTGTTTTCATACTGATTTCATCATATTTTTCATCTGTTCTTCAGAGCCGCAATTCATTTCTTGTCCAGAGTGTTGCTCCGCTTCTATTTTCTTTTGCGGTGATCGCAAGCCTGCTTCTTTTTTCAGATGATCTTGGACCTTATTCAATGGCCCTCGGTGCTGCATCAGGGGGATTCCTTCAGATGATCTCTACTGCAATAAGATTGAGAAGTGAAGGGATCCGCTTCAAAATAAGCTTTGATTTCAAATCAGATGATTTCCGTGAGGTCACAGGAAGGTGGATTCCTGCAATCCTTGCATCCGCCATATCAATCGTATCGACCCAGGCTGCCTTTTATTTTGCTTCAGGGATGGGTGCTGGTGCCGTTTCTGCTTTTTCCAATTCACTTATATTCTGGCAGACACCATATGGCATTTTCTTCACAGCCGTCAGTACTGTCATGCTTCCGATAATGAGCGTTTCGACTGGTCAGAAGCTGTCTGACACTTTTCTAGATGGCATTCTGCGTCTGTCGGCTTTCCTGATCCCAAGTGCTGCATTCCTGTATTTCTTCCGCTTTGATGCAGTTGCAGTTGTCCTTATGACTGGGAATTTCACATATGAAAATTCAATTCTTGCAAGCAGAGTGCTTGGGATCTTCCTTATTGGAATGCCAATTGCTGCATACTATTCGTTTGCTCAGAGACTTTGCTATTGCCTTTCGCTTCAGAAAACTGTGCTGAAGGCCAGTGCCGCTGTATGCATTGTGGATATAGCATCGAGTTATGCTTTGATAAAGCTGGGTCTTGGCGTCCAGAGCCTTGCTGTTGCAAATCTGATATCAAATTCATCAGGTCTTGTGATTCTTGGGGTGTGCATCTCAAAGAAGATTCCATCATTTGACTGGAGCTTTCTTGGAAAGAGAATGGTTCGCATTCTGGCAGGATGCATTCCGATGATCGTTTTCTGCATAGTGATCAGATCAACAGGCTTTGATTACTGGAAAAGCGGATCCACTGCTGCCAATCTTGGAATCTTCTGCGGCTTGACCGCGGTATCGGCAGCTCTTGTCCTTGGTTTCTACAGGCTCCTCAAGATAAAGCTCTTCTGAGCATCTGATTAAGCTCGTTCATTGCTTCAGGCATGATTTTCACAACTTTACGGTCGAATGTCACTAGCCCGTTTAGCTCGGTCTCAACATCTGAAAGCTGAGTATAGATTGATCCTGAGAGGCCTGATTGGGCGGCTGGAATGATATGATCTTTGTAAAGTGCCGTGATTGAATCTTGCAGTGCCTTCTGGTTCTCCTGCTTGCTGTAGCCGAAGTTCACATTGCTGCTATGTCCGGGTATGCCGCAGTTGAGACCGCCGAATTCTGAAAGAATGACAGCACGGGAATATTTGTCAGCTTTGAATTCAAAAGGCTTGAAATAAACATGAAGGCTCCTGAATTGTCCAGCTTTCTGGTCATGCCAGCCGCTTGCATTGTCAATTGTCCTGCTGCTGTCAATGGTTCTGATGATCTTTTCGATTTGAGAAGAATCGAACTGGCCCCATCCTTCATTGAACGGAACCCACATAGCTATGCATGTGCAGTTGTGAAGAGCAGTGATCATTTCCTTGAGTTCCTTGATGCAGTTGTTTCTTGAGGCCTGTTCCTTTCTTCCGAAAAGTGAATAATGAGAATCCTTAAGGGAGAAATCAATGACTGCTGGAATTGTTATGACAGCTTTGCGATACGGTGTCCCTCCTGAAGGAAGATCCTGCCATACAAGCATTCCGAGCAGATCGCAATAGTAATACCAGCGAGGATTCTCTACCTTTATATGCTTTCTTATTACATTGAACCCCATTTGCTTTACCATCAAGATGTCATCAAGCATCGCTTGGTCAGATGGGGGAGTGTAAAGGCTGTCTTTCCAGTAGCCCTGATCAAGAACTCCTGTGTGGAAATAAGGTTTTCCATTCAGATGAAGCCTTTGTGAAACCACTTCGAAACGTCGAAGCCCGAAGTAAGATCGGACAGTGTCATCTCCAAGATGCATAGTGAAATAGTACAGGTAAGGATCCTCAGGAGACCAGAGATGAGGGTTTGCTATCTGGATCTTTACAGGATGGTTTGCTATTGCCTTGATGATCGATCCATCAAGTTCAATAGATAATTGTTCATCAAGTTCGGAAAAGGCTGTTATCTCAACGGAACTGAGATCTTCGCCGGGATTGATCCAGACAGATTGAATGTAAGAGAATGGAACCGCCTCTAGCCATACTGACTGCCAAATCCCGCTCTGTTCATGATACCAGATTCCCTTGGGATTGAGGGACTGCTTTCCATAGCCGAATCCTGTGCTGTCAAGCATGTCGGTGACTTCAACGCGGATCCTCACAGTTTCATCCGCTGTGAGAAATTGAGAAATTTCTCCAGAGAATGGAAGATAGCCCCCCTCATGGGAGAACGCAAAGTGGCCATTGATGAATACTTCGCAGCATTGATCGACTGCAATGAAATTAAGGATTATCCTTTTGCCGTTGAAAGAATCAGGAATTGAGAATTCCTTAGTGTAGACGGAGTGCTTTATCCGTTCCTCCTGGACTGGAAATCCAGAAAGAACCGTTTCAGGTGAAAATGGGACTATTATTGATCCTGCTGCATGCTCAGTCTCAAGGTGCCATTCCCCGTCGAGCGGGAAGCAGCTGTCCCTTTGAAACTGAGGACGCGGATAGAGCATTTTAGAATTCGACCTTCTGTATGTCGAGAACTGTGAAATCGAACTTCACATCGTTGAGCTCGAATTCCATCTGGTCGCCTTTTTGGTGATTGTAAAGCATTCTGCAGAGCGGAGCCTTGAAGTTCAGGATTCCCTTGCTAGGATCGGATTCCCACTGTCCCATGACGGTGTATTCGGAATTCTTTCCAGTAAGGTTGTCCTTGAGTGTAA
>Ga0265294_10009059_pt1 | contig 11520 bp, 7 predicted proteins | sample MunlanPumphouse3_FD_192504 | JGI IMG/M metagenome (GOLD analysis project Ga0265294, IMG submission 192504) | Groundwater microbial communities from a municipal landfill in Southern Ontario, Canada - Pumphouse #3 | ecosystem: Environmental > Aquatic > Deep subsurface > Groundwater | place...
CTCAAACAGCTATATAACGAGATCAAGCAGAATACAGTGCATCATGAAGTTGAGATCATCTTCATTGATGATGGCTCTCGCGATGATAGTTTTGCGATCATGGAAGATCTGGCCAATCAGGACAAGGCTGTGAAAGTGATCAAGTTTAGGCGCAACTTTGGTAAAGCTGCGGCTCTTCAACAGGGTTTTGATTTAGCTTCCGGAGAGGTTATTTTCACCCTGGATGCTGATCTTCAGGATGACCCAATAGAAATCCCTCAGTTTTTGACCAAGCTGGATGAGGGTTATGATTTGGTATCAGGCTGGAAGAGAAAACGCCTGGATCCCTGGCATAAGCGTTTGCCATCCAAGCTTTTCAACAGTGTAACAGCAAAGACTTTCAAATTGAAGCTAAGAGATTACAATTGCGGATATAAGGCTTATCGGGCATCAGTGGTGAAAGAACTCACCCTGTATGGTGAGATGCATCGCTATATACCCGCATTAGCGCATTCTCTGGGATACAGGGTGGGGGAGATCCCTGTGCAACACAGGGCTCGTCAATTTGGTGTAAGCAAATATGGTATCGAGCGGTATCTGCGGGGTTTTTTTGATCTATTGACGGTCAAGATGGTTACCCAATATGTCAAGAGCCCGCTCTATCTTTTTGGTAGAATAGGATTAAGCTCGAGTATCCTGGGTATGTTGATTACCATCTATCTGGCAGTCTTAAAGGTTTTCTGGGGCATGCCTCTTTCAAACAGGCCACTCTTGTTTCTGGGCATCCTGCTTATCTTGGGAGGCTTGCAATTCATCTCTCTGGGGTTGATCTCTGAATTGATCATCAACCGCGTCTCACCAGCTCAGCGTTTGCCGCTATCCATTGAGAAGACCATCAATACCGGAGCTCCGGATGGATAGACTGGAAGCATTTTTTCTCAGTAAATATCTACAAGCGCCAAAGCGGAATCTTTTCCGCTTCAGTTTTGTCTTCATGGTTCTTGGCATTGTGTTATCGGTGGGAATACTCTCGGCAGGCCTTAATCTGTTTGAAGGTTATGAAAGCACACTGCGCAATTTGCTTTTGGATAGCTTTGCCCATATCTCCGTGCAGTCATCCGATAGCGCATATCTTAGCAGGGAGCAGGCTCAGGAAGCAATTGCTAAATTGAACAAGCACAAAGAAGTGCTATCCGTGATACCCAGCATTCATTACCCGCTGATGGCCCAATCAGGAACAAAGATCCGTAATGCCAACCTTCGGGCTTATGATTTTGCTGGCGAGTTCCCCTATGCCAAATACATCGAAAACTATCCTGGTGAACTCCAGGAATCTGAAATAGTGATTGGTCACTATCTGGCAACAGAGATGGGTCTGCAGCCTGGCGATAATGTAAGCTTGATCTATCCTCAGCTCGATCGTATAAGCCCCTTGGGGATTTACAATGGCCAGCAAAGCTTCAAAATTGCAGGATTGTATCGTTCAGGATATTATGAAAACGATCGTAGCATCATCATAGCAAACATCAGCGATGCCGAGCAGTTGTTATTGATTACCAATAGCATCAGCAAACTGGAAATCAGGATCAGGAATCCTCAGCAAGCGCGGGAACTTGCCAAAGGTCTGTCTGCAATCCTGGGCAGTCAATACACTTGTATATCGTGGGATCTATATGCTTCCAGTCTCCTCCGCCTGGTGGAAATGGAGAAGTGGTTGATCTTTATCGTATTTACTTTCCTGGTGTTGATAGCGGGATTTAACGTTATATCTTCAGTTAGTACGATTATCATCGATAAAGGCAATGAGATAGCCGTGCTCAAAACCCTTGGAGCAAATGCTAAATCCATCAAAAGGATATATGCCTACAAGGTTGGTATGGTGGCAATATTATCTGTTGTGATCGGCCAGGCTTTTGGAGCATTTCTTTCCTGGGTTGTGGAAAAGCAGACTTTCTATCGCCTGAAGGGTGATGTCTATTTCATCGATACAATTGGAGCATCAATCACACCGTTCAATCTTCTGGCCGTGTTTGTCGTGGCAAGTCTATTGATCTCTCTTTGTATTTATCTCCCCTTGCGACAAATCGATCGTATTCAGATCATATCTCTATTTCGGCAAAACACTTAGGAGGATTCTTGATAGCTGCAATCCATAATATCTACAAAACATACCACGATAGTGATCAGCTTATCGAGGTTTTACGCGGGACAAGCCTGGAGATTGAAGAACGGGATTTCATCTGCATAACCGGGAAAAGCGGTTCTGGTAAAAGCACTTTATTGCACATACTGGGTTTACTGGATTCTCCCGATTCAGGTGATTTGGAGATTTCCGGTCGCAAGATATCCTCGCTGATGAGTGATGCTGCCTTAATCCGAAATCGGAACCTGGGCTTTGTATTTCAGTTTCACTATCTGGTGGAAGATCTAACTGCTTCTGAGAATGTAGCGCTACCCTTGCTAATCGCCGGAGAAAGCGCAACTGCCTCGCTTGCCCAGGCCCGGGAGTTGCTCATCCATCTAGGGTTGGAGCAGCGCCTGAACCGTTATCCCAATCAACTGTCCGGCGGGGAACAGCAAAGGATTGCGCTAGCCCGAGCCCTGGTCAATAAACCAGCTATGGTGCTTGCTGATGAACCTACCGGAAATCTGGATCCCGGGCACAGTAAAGACGTGTGGGATCTGATGTACCGCTTAAACTCAGAACTTGGCCAGGCTTTTGTAATAGTTACCCATGATGTAGAAGCCGCAGCCAAAGCTCCCAAAAGCTTCGAGCTAGCCGAAGGGGTTCTGATTCCCAGATAGGATTATATGCGTAAACCCAGGAAGTTCTTGAGCCTGATCCTGATCCTTCTGCTGATCAATGCTTTATTCTTCAGCTTTTGGTATGCCTTTGGGGGCAGAGATTGGGTTCGAAAACTGATCACAAACGCCATCGGCAATATGATTAGTGCCGAAATTAGCCTGGGAGACCTGCACCTGAGTGATAAACAGATTTATGTGCAGGACATTCATTTTGCTACTTCCGATTCGTTGCTTGATTTACGGATTGATCATATCAGCATTCGGTACAATCTCTACAAATTTCTGTTTTCAAGGTTTAACCCCCAGGGTGTGGTTGGCAGCATCGAAATCAATCATCCTGTGGCAGTGCTGAGTTACCGAGTGCTGGGAAAAGCTCCCAAAGCCAGGCGTGATAAAGGCAAGTTTGAGATACCGGATTTGAGTGGTTATTTCCGTAGAATCAACCTGATTGATGGCGAGATCAAGGCTGATGTGGCGATCCCACTGAAGATCATGAATGAAGGTGATCTATATATAGAAGAGAGTCTTAGCGATATAAACCTGATAGTTAACAATGCAAAAGTAACGGAACTTAGCTTAAAGGCAATAACATCCCGTGGAGGCATACTTGATCTCAGTGGTAGATTGGATCGGGGAAGAATCGAGATTGCCAGAGCAGAGATAACAGATTTTAAGCCTCTTTATATCACGCATCCTGATATCAGGGATTTTCGCTCTGAGATCAACCTTTCGGCGCAATATAGCGAAGCTCCGGATTCCAGTACAGCCCAGTATTCGGGTAAAGCCCTGATCTGGAATAGCTCAGCTTTGCTGTTCGATGATTATCCGGCACATATTCCCTTGATCGCAGCTGAGGCCGATGGGCGGAATCTCAGCGCGCGAATAACGCGATCACGGTTTGGAAACAGCCATGTTGAGGGCGACATCAAGATTCGTGATTTGGGCAAAACCATGAGCTTTGATGGCAGTTCATTGGTTGCAGATCTGGATTTGTCGATGATCATACCAGATCTCTCCGGGCTCGTTTCCACCAAAGTGCTGGCTTCTGGCAACATCAAAGAGCCCAAAATCCAGGCTCAGATCAAATCTCCCAAGGTTGCATACCAGAAATGGAATCTGGAGAATATCGATATCAATGCTGAATACTCCGATGATATTGCCAGAATGCATCTGCAAGATGCAAGCTGGGAGAATCAGATGCTTGAACTCAGTGCAGAGTTTGACCCAAAGCTAAAGGCTTTATCTGCCAATCTGAACACCATCCCCATATCAGAATCCGGTGTGGACTACTATGCCCGGGGTTCGGCTCAGATTGATGGTCTGTTGCTCGCTCCATTCCCCTTGTTTGAAGTGCAGTTAAGTGATTTTACCATGGCTTACATGAACACAAGGCTGGATAGCATCAATGGAAAAGCCCGGATGATTCCTCTGAGTGAGAAGCTATTGGTGGATGCCCAGATTGATGCTGGAAAGGATCTTCAGTTGAGTCTCATCGGCGATATCCTGGATCAGCACTTACTATTGGATGCCAGCTTCAAGGACATATCTGTATCAGGTTTGTATCCCCAAGATACTATCAAGCTTCTGGATCCGATGCTTGGGGGCGAGCTTCACGCTATGATGCTGGGCCGAAAGATCTGGACCAGCAGCGATCTTGCCCTAAAGCTACAGGGGGATTTCCCTTGTGTCAGCAATCTGGAAATCCTGGGAAGTGGCGATCTTGAGCAGCTTAGTGGAAGTGCCTTTATTCGTTCCCGGGATAGCTATTACAATGATCTTCCTCTTGACTTTGAGTTATCTGCAAGCTATGCTCAGAATCAACTGAAAGTGTTCGGGCTGAAAATCAATGATTTGTTGAACCTCTCCGGCAGAGTAAATGTTACCAACTGGCAAGATATGGATTTTGATCTGGCGGTTCAGGATCTTACAACAGCCAAACTCAGTGGATATTATCCTGATCTGGAGCTGATGATCCCTGAGTTCAAATCTCTTTCTCTATTTGCAAACTACAACCGGAATCAAGATCGGAAAGTGGATGCCTGGCTGAATATCCGACAACTGGATCTGCTTAGCGTAATTCCCCTGGATCTGGATTTGAAACTTAGTGGTGAGCCTGAACAGATGAACATGACGGGGAAGATTTCCTCGCAGGCAAGTAGATTGATTGACTTTAGCGGAGCTGCCAGTTTGCTGCCCAGGATAGATCTTGCAATGGAAGCTGTGATGAAGGATCTGCGCATGCAGGATGTGTTGGTGCAGGCCATGGGTGAAGGTTCTTTTACTGGGAAGGTTGGAGTGCAGATTTCAGATGCTGGCAGTCCCAGGCGGGCTATTGAGTTTGATGGGGATGTGATCGCAAAAGACATTAGATTTGGGGATTTTACAATCAACCGTGCAGTCCTGAAAGTTGCTCAGCAATCCCAAGCCCTTGTTGTTGATAGTCTATTTGTAGTTTCGGAGGGATTGTTTACTGCTTCGGCAAAAGGACGTCTGGGCTATAATGCCCTGACCAACCTATTCTATGATTCTGCTGACACTCTGGACGTTGAGGTCAATGGCCAGCTCTTTCCCTGGTTGCGCAGTGTTACAGATTACATTGTTGATTCCAGAGGGGTATCCAATATCAGGCTTAGAGTCGGCAACGATGAGGAACAGTTTATCGTTCACAGCGGGAACCTGGATATACACAGAGGATATGTGCTGCTAAAGGATCAGGTTGAAGCAATGCGGAACATCGAAATCAAGGGCTTCTTTGATGAAAATCGCTTTGTGATTCAACAGGGCACCTTCAACATGGGGAATGGCAGTTTCTACATGAATAATGTCTTTGAGCCAGAGCCCACAGATCATTTTACATTGGGATTCCTGGACTTGGGGTATCTGCGTTTGATGATCAGTGAGCCGGGGATTCAGGTAACTATTCCAGTGGTAGCTCCGCCACAAACTCTCTCCAACATTGCCCTGAAGGGACAGAATAGTCGATATGCGACAGTGCGGGGTCCCTTTGATGACATGAAGATAGAAGCGTATGTAACTGCCTCCAATCTTGATATTCTATACCCCCCTGGCGCAGATAACCTGCTTAATCTCATTCTTTCTGTACGTTCCAGTGCCAAGAAACCAGAGAGTGATCCCCTGCCATTGCCATTCCAGTTGGATCTTTTCGTTTCCATCGGCGAGAATGTGCGGTATGTGACATATCCTACGAACCTGAATCTTCAACCTGGGGGCTTTCTGCATCTTTTGTATGATGGTAGTGCCTTCATTGTCAAAGAAGTCTTTATCACTTCCGAGCAGGGGACTGTTGATTTCGTTGGTACTGTGTTTCAGGTGGATAACATCGCTATTTCGATGATTGACCAGCAAGATATCATGAATGTGGAGGGTCTGTTTTATAAGCGAACTCCAGACGGAAGCACAGTGAGCTTGAATGTACATTCCACTCCTGAGTTTGACAAGAGTCTGCTGGATCGCCTGGAGATAACGCTTACCAGTGATAATCCCGCAGATATAAACATAACTCATGTGCTTTCCAGATTGCGTTACAATCAATCCATGGATGAGCTTTCCTCTGATCAAAAGCAAAACCTGCTTCAGGATGAAGCCTTGGGTCTGATTGGGGGAAACTTGAATTCAACTGTGCTCACTCCCATCTTCTATCCTGTGGAAAACTGGATACGACGCAGTTTGGGGCTGGATAGTTTTTCGATCAATGCAGGATTTATCCAGAATCTCTTTACTGAGTATTCCTCCAATCCCTCCGAATTGGCAGATTTGGCGGATCTCTCAAACCTCGGTAGCGATATCAGCCGGTTTTCTTCCTCAATCCTGCTTAACAACCTCTCCATCTCAATGAGCAAGTATCTAGGATATCGCTTTTTCGTTGATTATGAGTTTGGTTTGCAGGAAGCCACTGACCTTCAGAAGAAGACACGCCTGATGGTATCACACGACACCTCTTTGCGGTTGGTTTTACCCAAGCAGTATCGGATGGGTTATACCTTCCGTTATGAACCAGGTGCTGCAGGCGTCACTCATGAGGTTATGATCCAGCGAACATTGCGTTTCTGGGGCTTGTAATCCTTTCTCCTTTGAGTAGGGCTGATTACTCTCTGACCAAGGGGATATGTGCCTGTTTGCCAGTATTTCGGCATTATCATATATGCTTCATTGACTAATTCAGCGTGATTAGAAATCTGGCATAAAATCTATGCCCCTAAGGAATAAAATGCAAAAGATCAAGAACATAGCCATCATCGCACACGTTGATCACGGTAAAACAACTCTCATTGATGCCATACTCAGACAGGCAGGAGTATTCCGTGCTAACGAAAAAATCACTGAACGCGTGATGGATTCAAACGATATTGAGAAAGAACGCGGGATTACCATCTTTTCCAAGAATGCTTCCTTGCATTATCACGGCTACAAGATCAATCTGGTTGACACACCCGGACATTCTGATTTTGGCGGAGAAGTGCAACGGATTATGGATATGGTGGATTCTGTATTGCTGCTGGTAGATGCTTTTGAAGGCCCCATGCCCCAAACCAAGTATGTATTGAAAAATGCCCTAAACATGGGCTTAAAACCAATTGTGGTAATCAATAAAATTGATCGCCCCAATGCCCGGGCTCATGAAGTTCTGGATATGGTCTTTGAACTCTTTTTGGAGCTCAACGCCAGCAGTGAACAATTGGACTTCCCGGTTATCTACGCTTCTGGTAAAGACGGTTATGCTGTGGCAGAGCTTGATGACGAAGCCAAAAATATCTATCCCCTGCTTGATCTCGTGATCAAAGAAGTGCCTAATGCGAAAGGGGATCGTACGCAAAGCTTCCAGATGCTGACTTCTGCGATTGAATATGACAACTATCTGGGTAAGATGGGTACTGGAAAGATACACAATGGCACCATTAAAACCGGAGATGAAGTTGCCTTGCTCAAACGCAATGGTGAGAAACATATCTACAAGGTTACAGCACTTTTCAGCTATGAGGGCTTGTCAAAGAAGGAAGTCAGGAAGGCCTATGCCGGAGATATTATTACCATTGCCGGGATTGAGAGCATCGATATCGGCGAAACCATTGCTGATAAGGACAATCCCATTGCCTTGCCAGCCATAAGCATTGATGAACCTACCATCAGTATTGAGTTCATTATCAACGACTCCACTTTTATGGGACGCAGTGGCAAATGGCTCACTTCCAGCAAGATCTGGGAACGCCTGCAGAAAGAACTGCAAACCAACGTCTCCCTCAAGGTAGAACGCACTTCCTCCGCTGATACCTTCCTGGTCAAAGGGCGGGGTGAATTGCAGCTTTCCATTCTGATGGAGAATATGCGCCGTGAAGGTTTTGAATTCCAGGTTTCAAAACCCCGCGTACTTTATAAAGAGTGTGAGGGGAAGATCCTTGAGCCCATGGAAATGGCATTGGTGGATGTAGCTCAGGAATTTGTAGGCACAGTGATAGATCTGATGGGGCGTAGAAAAGGTGAAGTCGTCTATATGACGCCTGCAATCGACGGCTATGCTCGTCTTGAGTTCAAAGTTCCCTCTCGGGGGCTGATTGGTTTCAGAAACGAGTTTCTAACAGAAACCAGAGGCACCGGTGTGATTAGCCAATCTTATCTGGGATATGAAGAGTTCAAAGGGGAGATTCAGGGCTCCAGCCATGGCTCTATGATTGCAATGGAAACCGGAATTGCCCTGGGTTATTCTCTGAACAATTTTCAACCCCGAGGCACTTTCTTCATTTCTCCCAATACGGAGGTTTATGCCGGAATGGTAGTGGGCCAACACAGCAAGGATAAGGATCTGGTAATCAATGTTTGCAAAGGCAAGAAGCTTACAAACAACCGGGCTGCCGGCAAGGATGATGCGATAAAGCTCATCCCACCCCGTATATTTACTCTGGAGCAGGCTATGGAATACATTGGTGACGATGAATTGCTGGAGATTACTCCTGATTGCATCCGCATGCGCAAGAAGATTCTACATCACACAGATCGCAAACGCAGTGAAATTGCAGATTGATAACCTATTGGCAGAAAGTGTATTATGGCATATTAATGGCTGGATGACAATGACAAATCGAGGTAGAACGATAAAAAAAGCTTGACTGAAACAGCACTACTGATTTAGTTGACTACATCACCATGACAGTCCCGGTGAAATTATTTGGGAAGAGGTCAACATGAATGCCTTTAAAAACGACGTGCCGATCTACCTCCAGTTGCGTCAGCAGATTGAAGAGCAGATTCTGGCTCGGGCATTGAAGGAAGAAGACCAGGTGAAATCTCTGCGGGTGCTAGCAGCTGAATATCGGATCAACCCGATCACGGCTGGCAACGCTCTGAACACTTTGGTCAACGAAGGTGTGCTATATCAGAAGCGGGGAATTGGAATCTTCGTATCTCAGGGAGCCCGGGAGAAGATTATCAATAGCCGCAAGAGTAGTTTTATCGTTGAAACTCTGGAGCCTAGCATCCGCCTGGCAAAAAGTTACGACATTCCGAAGGAAGAAATCATCGCCAAAACAAACAGCATTTATGGAGAAGAACAATGACCCTCTATGAACACACTTTTGAAAACAATCCGATTCCTTACGAAATCCGAAAAGTAAGCAAGAGCTATGGCAAGTTCAAAGCTTTGGATGATGTATCTTTCACCCTGCCCTGGGGAAAGATTGTGGGCTTACTGGGAAAGAATGGAGCTGGCAAATCCACTTTGATGCGCTGCATGCTTGGTTATTTAAAGCACGAGGGTCAGGTTTCATTGGATGGCTTTGCCCTGGGGCACAGAGACCACAAGGTATTCAATCAAGTGGCTTTCATTCCAGATGTCAATGGCCTTGATGACCGACTTACCGTGAAGCAAACTTGGGATTATGTAAAAAACATGAATCCACATTTCAATATTGACCGCGCCGAGCGTTTGATGGCAAAAAGCTCATTGCCCATGAACAAGAAGGTCGCCAAGCTATCCAAGGGAATGAAGACAAAGCTATATCTGCTTTTGACCCTATCCCTTGATGTGCGCTATTTACTGCTTGATGAGCCCACTTTGGGTTTGGATATCGCCTTCAGGAAAGAGTTTTTCAATATCATCCTGGGTGAGTTCTTTGATGAGCAGCGCACGATCTTTATCTCAACTCATCAGGTTGAAGAAGTAGAGGATATTCTACAGGAGATTATCTTCATTGATCAGGGTAAAATCATCCTCAACGAAGAAGTGGAGCAGCTAAAAGAGCGCTTACACGTGATTACGCTTCCAGCGGATCGCATAGCGGAGTTGCAAGCTCACAATCCCAAAGTAATCAATCACACACTGGGCTTTGTAAGTGCAATAATGGATTCCAGGATTGAGCTTGAGGGTGCGATCTATAACCGTCCCAATTTGGCCGATATCTTCATGGAATATGTAGGAGGAAGCAATGAAACAGTTTAAGACTCTGATCACCAAAGAATGGCACTCCCATAAACATAGTTTTCTAATTCCCAGTTATGTAGTGGCAGCATTCTTTATCCTGCTGGGGATAGCATCGATCTGGGGCAGCATCCGTTTTGGATTGCCAGAGTTTGACTTTGAAAATGATATAGTTCATGATCCCAAGGATGTGATATGGACCTTGCATTATGCGATGTCCGTGGTGATTGCCTGGTTTGCGATATTGACCTCAATCACTATCAATGACTCCATGTTGAATGGTGATTATCAAAAAAAGTGTGAGATCATGCATAATTCTCAGCCTGTAAGCATGGTCAAGATTCTGGCAGCCAAGCTGAGCTTCTCAATTCCAATGATGCTTGTGCAATATCTGGTTTTGGCATGCATCAGCTCTCTGATCGTCTCTGCAGTTTTGGCCTTTTTTGGCTTCAATGGCTGGTTCTTGGGCTTGCATGCCGTAATAAGTCCGTTTTTAATGATTCTGGTCTCAATGCTTGCTTTAACCTCAATATTCTGGATGTTCTCCTGTTTCTTCCGCAAACAGGCAGCGTTAAAGTTCTGGCTGGTTATGATTGTTATTGATCTTCTACGCCTCATGATTACCCGGATCTGGCCTATCAGCCATATGTTTAGCCCTTACAAGTATTATATCAAGCTATTGCTCATGCCGTTCTCTATGATTAAGATCAAGTCAACGGGCTTCAATTTCGGCTGGGATAGTATGGATATTGGTTCCAACCTGCTCAGCCTGTTCATCAGCATCCTGATGTTTATCGCAGGATACTATCTCTATAAGCAAAGGGAGCTTAGCTAAGTAAACTGTCCCGAACTGAATATCAGTTTATCCAGATAGCAAACCCATTAGTTATCGTCACGATGCGGTCACCTTGCCGTTACTTTTGTAACCACAAGGTAACCGCATCGTGACGATGGGTAACAGGCAATAAGCTTACGTGTAGGAAAGATTAGTTACCAGTATTATCTTTCGGGATGTTCTACAAATATATTCGTGTGCGCTGTATAACTAAATATTTTCGAATACTGGGATAAATTTCTTGACAGTGATAGAATGCACTACAATCTTAGCCTTGTGGAAGAAACAAGGAGTTTAACATGTTAAGACGATTTGTTAAGTTTGTTCTTATCCTGCTAGTCGTATCTGTCTGTTACGGACATTTATGGGGCGCCGATTTCGAAAATGACGCGCTGGACGAAGCTGAAGCAAAAAGGGATATGATGGCCTATGTGCAGTCCACCTTCCCACATCGCTTTGGCAACAATCTACA
>Ga0265294_10009060_pt1 | contig 11519 bp, 8 predicted proteins | sample MunlanPumphouse3_FD_192504 | JGI IMG/M metagenome (GOLD analysis project Ga0265294, IMG submission 192504) | Groundwater microbial communities from a municipal landfill in Southern Ontario, Canada - Pumphouse #3 | ecosystem: Environmental > Aquatic > Deep subsurface > Groundwater | place...
GTTTTGTTCCTTTTGTGGAGCAAAACAGAATACTTCTCAAGCTCCAAGCGAAGAGCATATTGTTAAGGATAAGGTAAAAAAAGATTCAGTAGTAGAAAATAAATGGGACTTTGACTTTATATTATTTAAAAAATACTTGCCTTGGATTATAGGATGGGTGCTGATACATTTAAGCATTCTCCTCATTTGGGCTTATAGTATTTTGCCTGATGGTTACCGAAATGATGATTTTCCCATTTACAGATGATATAAGCAGATATGATATTCGTGAATTTCTTTTTTATACATTAGTGCCTTTTGCTCTAATAGTTATTTGGTGCATGATGTCAAAGGATGCAAGAAAGAAAATGAAGAATTTTTTTTACAATAAAGAAATCATAGAAAAATAAATGAATATTCAAACTATCTGAGGTATTGATTAATTACATAACGAAATCGACCAATTGGTTTACGATCTATATGGGTTGACGGAAGAGGAGATAGAAATTGTAGAGGAAAGTGTGAAGTGAGAACTGACGCTCGCCCGCTTGCGCCGATTTGCAACACTTCGACTTCACTCAATGACCGTCGGTGTGTTGCGAAGTAAAAAATAAACAATGCAAACATTTCAAATGTGCGCAAGCAATAATAAGGATAATTTCGCTATCGCGACATTTATCCTATGAAGTTATCTACTAATTAATAGGACACACATTGCAAATGCGCGCGAGCGGCAGAACAAAAACATTTGAAATTGGAAGAAATAAAAAATTAAATAAACAATACACTATGAAGAAAATAGTATTTACAGCAAATATGCTGCTTCTGCTCATCATTAGTTCCTGCGGGAACAATAGCGAGAAGAAAGAAGTTGTCGTAAATGTAAAAACCGACACAGTGAAAGTGTGTGAGAGTGGCGAAAGTGCAGTCTTCCCAGGGAGAATAAAAGCCGGGGCAGATATTAATCTCTCTTTCAGAATAGCAGGTCCAATAGCAAGCATCAATGTCTCTCCGGGCAACTTTGTAAGAAAAGGAGATGTGTTGGCAGAAATAGATCCGAGAGATTATAGAACTCAGTTGGCAGCCACCGAGGCAGAGTATAATCAAATTAAAAACGAAGCTGAGCGGGTGATAGCTCTTTACAAAAAAGAGGTTGTAACAGAGAATGACTATTACAAAGCAGTTCATGGGTTGGAGCAGATAACTGCTAAGTACGATGCCCATAAAAATGCATTAGCTGACACTAAACTGCTTGCACCATTTGACGGATATGTCCAAAAAACTTACTATTCGGCCAAAGAGACAGTGGGTGCCGGGATGCCTGTTGTCTCTATGATAAACACATCTTCTATGGAAGTAGAGATAAACATACCCTCTGCAGACTATGCGAAAAAAGAAGAGATCGAATCTTTTGTCAGTAAAAGCGACCTATACCCCGACAAGGAGTACCCGATGAGTTTGGCCGGTGTAAACAGAAAAGCCAATCTGAACGAGCTCTACACAGTATATCTCAACCTAAAAACTCCAAGAGGCTATCCTCCACTCACACCGGGAATGACAGTAACTGTGCATGTGGAATATAAAAGGGCAATGGAAGCAAGCTATTTAGTACCCATCAATGCATTGATAAGTGCCGAAATTGGAAATGTTGTATGGATCTATAATGATAGCGACAGTACAATAAGCAAAAGAGAAATCACAACAAAGGGTATCGATAACCAAGGAAATGCAATAGTTGTGGAAGGAATTGAGGCGGGAGAGATTGTTGTTTCGGCAGGAACCACCTCGCTAAAAGAGGGACAAAAAGTAAACCCTGTAAAGAGACAAAGTACAACCAATGTAGGAGGTCTGTTATGATTGATTTTGGAAAATGGGCATTGAACAACCGTAAGTTTGTCTTCTTTTTAGTAGCAGCTTTGGTTATTGGCGGGATTTTCTCCTTTAACAGCATGAGCAAGCTTGAAGATCCGGAGATAAAGGTGAAGCAAGCAATGGTAGTGACTACCTATCCCGGAGCATCTGCCCACGAAGTGGAGCTGGAGGTATCGGAACCTCTTGAAAACAACATCAGATCAATGAAAGGGGTAGAAACAGTTATCAGCCGTTCAATGAACGATGTTTCAATTATTGAGGTACACTTAGAGTTAACTGTTCCCGATAGTGAGGTAGAGCAGCAATGGGATATACTCAGGAGGAAGGTAAACGACACAAAAGGCTCCTTGCCACCCGGTGCAAGCGAACCCGTAGTAAAAGACGACTTTGGCGATGTTTATGGGATGTTTTACGCCATAACCAACGATGGCTACTCTGCACAAGAGATGCATAAGTATATAGAGCTCTTGAAACGCGAAGTTCAAAATATAGAGGGAGTGGCTGCCGTTCAAGTTTACGGATTGCAAAACGAGTGTATCAATATAGAACTGCTGCAAGAGAAAATGGCAAATTTAGGAGTGCATCCTGTAGAGGTGATTGCTACGCTTAGCGGCCAAAACCAAACAACCTATTCCGGATACTATCTAAGTGGCGATCATAGAATAAGAGTAACAGTAAACGACAGATACAAAAACGCAAGCGACATAAGCGATCTTCTGCTACAAGGACACGAGGAAGACCAATTGAGACTAAGCGATATTGCAACCGTAACAACAGATACCGAAAAGCCCATAAGAAATGAGATGTTTTACGATGGCGCAAAAGCCTACGGTTTTTCAATTGCTGCAATGGGAGGCACAGACATTACTAAGCTGGGAAAAGAGATTGATGATAAAATGGAGTCGATAAAAGAGACGCTCATTCCCGCAGGGATAGAATTCCACAAAGTGTTTTACCAGCCCGAAATAGTTCAAGATGCACTCTCTGCATTTTTAGGAAACCTACTGCTCTCTATCACTATCGTAATAGTGATGCTTATGTTTGTAATGGGATTTAAAAGCGGAGTTATAATAGGAGTTAATCTTTTTATAATTGTCTTTGGAACTTTTCTCATTCTAAATAATTTTGACGGAACGCTACAAAGGGTCTCCTTAGGAACTTTTGTATTAGCAATGGGAATGTTGGTAGATAACGCAATTGTTATTATAGATGGTATTTGGGTAGATCTGAAAAGAGGGATGAACAAACAAGAAGCACTTACCGCTATTGGCAAGAAAACCGGTATGCCTCTTTTGGGAGCAACTCTTATTGCCATCTTAGCGTTTTTTCCCATTTATCTCTCACCCGACACCGCAGGTGTTTATGTGCGAGACCTATTTATTGTTCTTGCCGTTTCGCTTCTACTAAGCTGGATATTGGCACTCACATTAGTTCCAATACAAGCAGAATTCTCTTTTGTACGAGAAAAGAAGTGGAGAAGAAAAAAAGGGAGCAAAAAAGGTAATACCTCGGAAAAAGAGAGCAACACAAATAAAGATGAGAACCCGGATGATACTACAGAAGATGGAAAAGATCCATTCGACACACGCTCATACAGAGCTCTGCGCAGTCTGCTTGCATGGGTTCTCTGTCACAAAATCACCTCTATAGCAATAGCAGTGATTTTGGTTGCAAGCAGTCTCTTTTTCTATCAATATTTGCCACAAGGGTTTTTCCCCGATATGGAGTACAATCAACTCTACATAGAGTATAAAATGCCCGAAGGGACAAGAAGTGAAAAGGTGAAAGAAGACCTCCAACAGATATCACACTATCTGAAACAGAAGGAAGAGGTTACGCATATCACCACCTCTATTGGTGGTACTCCCGGTCGTTACAATTTGGTTAGGAGTATGGCAATGCCATCAATGTCGTATGGTGAATTGATTGTAGATTTTCATAGCTATAAAGATGTTGTAAAATCCATTCCCGATATTCAGAAGCACCTCACAGAGAATTATCCACAAGCTTATTCGAGGGTAAAGCTCTACAATCTGATGTACAAAGACTTCCCTGTTGAGGTTCAGTTTAACGGTCCCGACCCAGAAGTATTGAGAGATCTCACTGCGCAAGCAGAAGAGATAATGCACAAAAATAGTAAAACGGTGCTCGAAAACAATAATTGGGAGCCAAAGGCACCCGTTGTGGTAGCAAATTACAACCAACCGACAGCCCGTTCGTTGGGGCTTTCCAGATCAGATATTGCCATATCACTGCTTGCAGCTACTGAGGGAATTCCCTCAGGTGTTTTTTACGATGGACGAGACCGATTTAACATCTATTTAAAAACCGGAGAAGAGCCGGGAGAACCACTGACAGACTTAAAAAATGCACAAGTATTTGGAATGGTACCTCAAATTGAGAAGCTTATCAACAGAGAAACAGTAATGGGTCTGATTAATGGCTCTATCGAAAAGGAGGAGGTGATAAGTGAACTCCTCAAAACAGTTCCGCTAAGTCAGGCAGTAAATGGAGTATCGATTGAGTGGCACGACCCACTGGTAATTAGAAGCAATGGGCAAAGAGCCATGAGGGCACAGTGTCAACCCGCTCCGGGGGTAAGTGCGGAAGGTGCACGCGAGAGCATATTGGAAGAGATAGAAGCAATAGATCTACCCACAGGCTATACTGTAGAGTGGGAAGGGGAATACAAAGCAAGCACCCAATCTACAAAGTATCTTTTCAAGAACTTCCCTCTTGCCATTATTCTTATGATAGCAATACTTATATTGCTTTTTAGAGATTATAAGAAACCGCTTATAATAATGCTTTGTTTGCCTCTGCTACTTGTAGGAGTGGTATATGGCATGTTACTCTCCGGCAAAGAGTTTGGTTTTGTTGCAATTGTGGGAATATTAGGCTTGATAGGGATGATGATTAAGAACGGAGTTATTCTAATGGACGAGATTCACACACAACTCTCTTCGGGTAAAGACCCTATGAAAGCTTTGCTTGACAGCTCTTCAAGTAGATTCCGTCCGGTGATGATGGCATCAATGACCACTATTTTCGGAATGATTCCACTATTGGGAGATGCTCTGTTTGGTTCGCTTGCAGTCACCATAATGGGAGGATTGCTTATAGGGACACTTATTACATTGCTTTTTATACCTATCCTTTACGCTATGTTCTTTGGTATTAAACTAAAAAAATCTGATAAAAACTGTGATGAATAATATGGATGCATTAAAAAAAATATACAGAAGCTCAATTGTTGCACTATCATTTCTCATGATTTGTGCAACAACAGCATATGCTCAACAAGAAGAGAGTTATCCAACAACTGTTTCGCTGCAAAAGTGTAGAGAAATGGCGCTGCAAAACAATATAGAAAACAATATTGCAAAAGAGCAGATAAATGCTGCCGGTTACAGAGTAACCGCATACAAAACAAATTATCTCCCCAAAATATCTGCAACAGGACTCTATCTCTATAGCGATGCAACTTTTGCCGAAACTATAGAGGGAGGCAATCTTCCAACCTTTGTGCCCGATGGACAGGGAGGCGTAATTCCTAACGGTGGTTTTGCTTTTATGCCCGATATTCCCTTGGAATTAAAGTTAAGCAGTACATACAACGGTTCTTTGCGAGTTGAACAGCCCATTTATACGGGAGGTAAGGTAACTGCAGCATACAAAATGGCCAAAACAGGTCTTGAGATGGCTCAGGTAAATGAGAAATTATCGGAAGGTCAAGTTATTTTGCTATGCGACGAGGCATACTGGAACTGCGTAAAAGCAAAAGCAATGATAGAGACTGCCACACAATATAAAGAGACCTTGCAAGAGCTACACAGAACGGTGAAAAGTGCTGTGGAAGAGGGAATGACTCACAGGAAAGATCTGCTCTCCGTTCAGGTGAAAATGAACGAAGCGGAACTCAATTTAACTCGTGCCCAAAATGGATACAGACTGGCAATTATGAACCTCAATCACACAATTGGGTTACCCCTGCATAACGCTACAGAAGTGGCAGATTCGTTCGAAGAAGATTCGTCTGTTAATCTTATACCAGAATCTTTTGGAACATCAAACTCATTCGATATTACTTTGCGCCCGGAATACACCCTGCTTTCCAAACAGATAGAGTTGAAACAGCAACAAATAAACTTGGTGAGAAGCGATTTCTTGCCCAATATTGGCGTGATGGGATTGTATGGTTATACAAACGGGCTTAAAATGAATGGCGAGAAACTAATAGACGGTGCAAATTTCGCAGCTTTGCTTTCTGTTAACATCCCTATTTTCAATTGGGGTGAGGGTAGGAACAAAGTTAAAGAGGCAAAAGTGGAGAGCTTAATAGCGCAAATGCAGCTAAACTATTCCCAAGAAGAGATGACCTTAGAAGCTACTCGGGCAATAAATGAACTAAACGAAGCTCACCTTGAAGTGGAGCTTTCTACTAAATCGGTAGAACAAGCGTTAGAAAACATGGAGGTTAGCAAAGAGAGATACAATGCCGGTATGGAAACCTTGTCCGACTATATGGAAGCCCAAGCAATGTGGCAAAATGCAATGAGCACTCTTGTTTCCGCTAAAGCATCGCTTAACCTCTCCAAAACAAAATATCTGAAAGCTACGGGAAAACTTTAGATTGGAATAATCATTTAATCGCTTCCAGTAACGGGTCATGCGATTATTAAAGAGGAAGGGGTTCCTTTAGCTCTGGAAAGATTGCGAAGCAAAGAAGGAATTGAAAAAATTGATTCTCGCAGTTGGCGTTGATGTTCATCCATGCTATAGAAGATAATGTAGATTGGCACAGATAGATATCTGCGCCAGCGAGGCGTTTATTGGATTGATTGGAATATTGCACATCATGTGTGTGGACACAGGTCAGAGACCTGCGCCAGCGGATGTTTTACTGTAGGATGGCACGGATAAATATCCGCGCCAGCGGGAGAAACAGAAAAAACTACACTTCCACTTCTTCACTTAAGTTTAGGTGCTAACTCTCTCAATACACTCATAATTGATTGCTTTGCATAATTGCTCATATCATCGAAAAGAGGGAATGAGGAGTCTTCATAAATAACAGCCATAAACTTATTCAATAAATCGAGATCGTTGAATAACTCTTCGGCTTTTAAAAGCTCAACACAATTTCTGTTAAACTCATTTTCGTGTCTCATCTCTTCTAATCGTTGCAGAATTTTAGTGAACGTTTTCTCTTTATCGAAGTTTCTTGCAGCTTCTCTTTCAGCTTCTCTTCTTCGCATAAAGTAATCAATATCAAAATAATAATCCTCTATTTGAGTAATAACTCCCTCTTCGGTAGTTTGAACTGTTTCAATTTTTATTTTATCGATGTATCTATCATTATGTATCAATAGAGCTTGTCCAACTCTTTTCCAGTTTACTCCTCTTATTATTGCAATATATTTGAGTACTGCATATTCTGTTCCTACATAATCGCGAGCATCATTTTCATCAAGGACAATGGGTGTGTCAACAGAAGCGCCAAAACCACCTGAGATTGGAAAATCTATACTAAAAGCGTCAAATAATATTTTTCTTAATTTCATATCTTATATCTGTTTGATCTGTTATTTAAGATAGATTTAGACGTTGATTCTTTTTCTGAATTAGATATATTCTGAGCACTCTGACAAGGAAGCCGTGAAAAAGATGTTAATAGAATTAGAATTTTGGTTTTCATTGATTTCTACTTGGTTTTATTTGTGCCTAACGGATGCTGTAAGACCTGTGCCGACATTTATAAGATTTTTGTTCGGTTTCCGATTAAGTTTTAAGAATGAACCAGGCATGGGGTTTACCGTTTGTTGGTGGCTGGTGTTCATCTATAATTTGTCAGTCAATTCTCTAATTATTTGTTCCTTAAGTCTCTTTTTAATTTCAGGTGCTTCTTGTTGTAAATATTCAAGTCCAAAAAATAAATTTCCTTGTTTTCTATTTTGACGTGGCTCGATACTTTCAATTAAAATTGCTTCTAAAATATCGCCCAAATTCTGAATCGTCAAATCTTTGAATTTGATGTCTGTATTTAGTTTCCCATTTTTGTTTACAGGATAAAAGCCAAACCAAGAAAATCTATCCCAACGACCACCAAGTCTGTCTGTTGTATGATTTTTTAAACGTTGACCAAGTGTTTGATTTATTGCTTGTCCTACATAAATTGTTTCTCTACTATCGTGAAGTAAATAAATTCCAATCTGGTCTTTAAAATTTACTTCTGATGCTCCAATTTGTTGAATTCCTAATAAGTCAGGTGTTGTTTTCCAATGAACAAGGTTTCTATTCCAATAAATACCAAAAGCATTAATTATTTTATAGCTTTCCTTTTTTGGTTTAGTCTCGTTAATTGTTTCAGTTCCTTTTATTTCTTCATCATCTGTCAATAGTTGAGAACTATCATCAAGAAACTTTCTCAAGATGTAATAACCTCTGTCAACTTTGGCAAAGATAGATTTTTCTTTATTTGTGTTTATGTCAGTTGTCAAGATAGCACTAACTGTGTCTTGTGGCGTTGCTCCAAGTGATTTTCGATAACCACGTTCTGCGATTAATTCTGCAATTACAGTATAATGAAGAGATTTTTTTTCTTCTTCTAATACTTTTTCAATTGCTTCTTTCCATTTCAAGTCTGCCATATATTTTCGTTTTCTTTGAATGTTATTATTTTGTTACACTTGCCACCAACGGTGTCAGCTACAGTTATTTTTCCCTTTTATCAATTGGTGTAATTTCAAATCCATCATTTGTTTCTAATACTTTACCATAAACTTTTTCCATTTTTATATCTTTTTGCAAAGCCTTCTCTAAAATTTTTATGGTTTTATCTAAAAACTTATGATTTACTATTAAAATCCTTTCTGCACTATAGCCGATACTCCTTTTAATTGTATCTAAATCTGGGGCGTATCTGTTTCCCCATTCTTTGCCGATTAACACCTTGTCAATATCTAATAATCGTTGTTCTAATTCAGGATGTTCTTTTACAAGTTCATTACCTAATTTATCGGCAAACTCTTGTAATTGAGGTCCTGGTCGCTCATTTAGTATAATTGCTTCCTTAATTTCAGTAACATCATCTAATTCCTTCGCGGAAGTAAAATCTTCTAAATACTTATTAGGCTTGATGACTCGAATATCTGCTGTGGTAACTAAAATTGCACAAGATAAATCTATAAATCTACCATCATAATAAGTGTGGTCAAGTCCATTTACGTAGTCATTTTTTACAAATTCTGGCATTGCAAATCGCAGTTGAAATACTCCGTGCTTTACTCCATTTGTGTTTCCATTTCCATCTGCTGATAATTCAACACCGCTAATACAATAGCCAATATTTTGTTCAAACTTTAAGACATTCTTATTTTCAATTCTTACTGGAACAATATCTTCGGTAGAATTCATTAATCCAATAGGAAACATTTCACTCGGAAATGGTGAAAATATCCAAGAAGTACCGTGTTGTCGATACTTACATTCGATTAACATTGATAAGACAATTAATCTTTCATCATTATTATTGTCTAAAGTTTTATATGTTCTTAAATCAACTGAAAATTCTTTTAACTCTTTTCTCTCATCAGGTCTTATATATGGATATTCCCCAAAAATAGTGTGTCCAAGTTTAGTTAGAATATTTGAAGTTACATATTCTAATGGAAGTCCCGTTTTGAGAAATCCTTTTTTCCATTTATTTGATGGTTTTGGGTCGGTCATTTAATTGTGGCTAACTTGTTTATATATGACAAATATACAAAAACTCCTTAATACCATGACAAAACAAGTTGTATATATCCTCTTTTTGTATAAAGTTGTTATATTTGTAAAATTACTATTTACAGGTAAAAACAGCATGATAATGACACTTCCTAAGATAGATCAATTTTATAAGTTGTTGAGAATAAGAAGATAGAGTAAAAGTACACTTATTAGTTATGCTTCCCGCTCGCACCGCTCCCGCACGAATCCTTTCGTGTGGTTTGATTTGTAAAATCAAAAATAGGAGACTTATTAGATGCAGTTGAAAGAAGGTCTGGTTTTGAGACATGGATAAATATCCGAGCCAGCTTGTGAGTGAAAGTTATAGGTTTTTAGTCATCTTGTATGATTCTGTTGCAGATATTGGTGGATTTATTTACTTTTACAAAAAAAAATATGACAGTAGAAGAGTTTTCGGATAAATATGAGAATGAGGATACTTTAGAGATATTTGACGAGACATGCGAATTTTTCTCACAGGAGTTGCCACAAGAGTTTTTCGATGATTGGGACCCCATAGATATTATTCTAGATATAATGGAGAGTCAGGAGAAAGCAAAGAACTTTGACAATGTAATTAAGTTTATAGACATTATACAGGAGTATCAACCAGATCTTTACAAAGAAAGTTTTGTTTATCTCAACGAGTTCCTTGTTGAGTATTATTGCTTTTATCAAGACGTATCAAAAGTTGATGAGGCGTTATCTCTTTACATAGGTAAACCATTGCATGATTATGATCAATATTTACAGGTGTACAATACTATACAGTTTTACCAGCACACTGAATTGTTGAAAAGAGCCATTGCAGAAACCTATGATATCGTAAGAAGATCAGATTTTATATATGACGGACCTTTTGACTTAGCTGTTACTAAGCATTTCATGATATTGCAAGATCTGTTTGAAGATAAAAAAGGGAGTATAGACAAGGTTGAGCTTTCGGCTAAACTAGAAGAGTACGATTTTGAAGTTAGTGATATTATTCTTTCCTTGATTATAGAGAGTCTGACGCAATCAAAATTAAGCACCAATGAGTTAAAAGCTATGTTTATCAAAGATAAGGGGGCGGCCTCCATGGTGCTATTACGTGGCTATTTTCTTCGTTATATGTATGAAAGAGACTTTGAGTTTTACCTAAGCGGGTATATATGGGATAAAATGTTGAAACTATGGGAGAAAAACACAAAGGCGGAAACGTATGATTCTTATTTTAGTGTTACAACCGCCTCGTTTGAGAAATATCTTGTTGGCTTGATGGATATTTTTGTGAGCAACAAACCAGAAATAATTACCATTTTATGGGGTAGTGTTTATATATATGACTTTTTGCATAAGTTGGAAATTATCTCTACAGAAGTTTATCAAGACTTCCTAAAAACATCGCAAGAATTAAAAGGGAACGTCATCGGATTGTATACTCCTGACTTATGGCGTTCTAATTATGTTCATCACTGGATGAAACCAGACTCTGTGTCGGAAGACGAATTTAGAGAAGAGCACAATATCTTTACTAAAAGCATATCTTTTAAGTTTGATGATTTTTCTGTGATTAGAGATAAGATGTCGGAGGAGTTGTCGAAAATAGGCGCACTGGCAGACTATATTATAAAGGGTGGTGAAAGTAGGACGGAAAATGCGGATTCCAGTTTGTATGATAACATATTTAATAATAATGTAGGAAGATTCGACGACGATGGATTGTATCAATTAGATGAAGCTAAACATCTTGAGCCAGTAAGAATAGAACCAAAAGTGGGGAGAAATGATCCTTGTCCATGTGGCAGTGGGAAAAAATATAAAAAATGCTGTGGCAAAGGATAATTATGAGTTAAGAATGAAGAGTTAAGAATTAAAGGTAGCGCTTTTTTAGCTATCAACTTTTAATTTTGTAACCC
>Ga0265294_10009061_pt1 | contig 11519 bp, 9 predicted proteins | sample MunlanPumphouse3_FD_192504 | JGI IMG/M metagenome (GOLD analysis project Ga0265294, IMG submission 192504) | Groundwater microbial communities from a municipal landfill in Southern Ontario, Canada - Pumphouse #3 | ecosystem: Environmental > Aquatic > Deep subsurface > Groundwater | place...
TATCGTGGCCATGTTGATGAAGATGAAAGGCATCGTATAGATCGCCAGACCGTCTGGTCCTGCGCTGCTTATGACGAACCAGTTCAGGAGGAGGTTCACCGCATTTATGAAAACAAGCTCTGTTGTTTGGGGCGTCCCCACATAGAGTATGTCGTTAAGGAGGTCCTTTCTGAATCTGAACTTTCGGAGGGACGGGCGGACGTACATCTTCCTTCTCAGATACCAGTACACCCCGACGGAGTTGGCTATGGTGGTCGCAGTGACTGTGGCCACCGGCGATCCGGTGACCCCCAGGTCGAAATAGAATATGAAGACGGGGTCCAGTATCAGATTCAGAACGGATCCCATGACAAGTATCGCCACGGATCTTTTGACGGCATTCTCCGCTCTGAGAAGTCCGGCTATGACTCCGCTGAGCATTATCATCGACGATCCCAGGAACATAGGTATGACGTAATCCGATGCATCGTCCAGAAGCACGCCCGCTCCCATGAGGGTCAGGAGAGGCCTGCGCAGAATCAGGAGGACCGGCGTCAGAATAAGGGATATCGCAAGTATGAGGGCTATGGCATGAGACGCTCTGGAATTGGCGCCCCCGTGGTCTCCCAGACCTATGCGTCTCGCGACGGCCGTTGACCCTCCGACACCTATCCCCGTGCCGATGCCCACCAATATCAGGTAAAGCGCCGAGGAGAGACCGATCACAGCCAGGGCGTTCGACCCCAGGGTAGCGCACCAAGCAGCATCGACGAAGGAGTTGATCTGGGCTATGAGCAGGGCGAACCCCACGGGGATGGCCATGAGCTTCACGGCCCTGCCCGGGTTCTCCATCATGAGGGAGATATCCCGCTCTGCGTCGCTTTCGGTCCTTCTGAACAACCCGATCTCCCCCGTAACGGGATTCGGATATCCCCGATAAAAATCTGTTGCAGCGATCCCGAACGATCCGATATACGGAATGTGCCACGTATTTAATCCGCCGGGTCGATTCATTTGCGAATGGGGAAGAAGGATTTCAGGAAGGAAAGGAAGGATCTTTACTCGCCCAAGGCCGGCATATCCGAGGTGGACGTGCCGAGGATGAGATTCATCGCCATCACCCGGGAAGGAACGATCGACAATGAAAGGGCGCAGGAAGCGGCGGAGATACTATTCGATCTTTCTTATGCGGTGAAGATGAGCCTTGCAGGGGGGACACAGCCCTGCGGATATCACGATTATGAGATCATGCCCCTGGAAACCCTTTTCGGAGCGAAGGATGCGCCCTTCGACCCACGGAACAGAAGGACGTGGGAATGGACCATGATGGTCCGTCAGCCTGAATTCGTGAATGAGAGTCTCTTCGAATCTTTGAAGGCCTCGGAGGAAAGGTACCATCCTGAACTGGACGTGAGCTCTGCTTATCTAACTGACCTGGAGGAGGGGAGATCGGTGCAGAAGATGCACGCGGGAAGCTATCGGTCCGTCAGTGAATCGATAGAGGAGATGCTCACTTATATGCAGGACAGAGAGTACGTAGCGAACGGTCCTCTTCATGAGATATACATGACCGGCCCGGGCAGGGTGGAAGAGAGCAATTTGAGGACGATCCTGAGATTCCCCGTGGCCCCGAGATCCATGAACAAGGAAAAAAGAACGGCGCCCTGAGGCGCCTGGGTTTCACTTCTTCTTGCAACCGCATCCGCACTTCTTCGCAGGCTTCTCATCCTTTGCTTTGTCGGAGGTCTTTGTGTCAGCTTTGCCGCACGCCATCTTTCTTTCACCCCCTCTGCTACCAGGATTTCATATTCAGCTCATAAATATATGTCAGCTAAGCAGGATACGGTATGCTTCGGGGCAGTGCGCTTCGCAGATGAGGCAATGCTGATTAATACACAACATATACGTTTTCAACATGGCCAAGGAATGCACTGTAAGAGTATGCGCCGGGACCTGCGGGATGATATCCCGCATAAGAGCGCAGGCTGACGATATGGGGATGGTCTCGCTTAAGATAGAGAGCGACTGCCATCACATACTGAAGATGTCATGGGGTCTGCAGCCCATGTTCCCCTACGGGGAGGTGGAGGCGCCCATGGGCGACACGGAGATATACAAATTGGCGACAAAGAGCCTTCCGCACGCCGCCTGTCCTGTCCCGTGCGCCATGATGAAGGCTCTGGAGGTCGCCGGGGACATGGGGATACCCCGGGACGCGGAGATAGTCTTCGAATAAGGGCAACCCCGTTCAGACAGGGCGCATCCCTTATTCTGAGCGGATATTAGAGTAATTACTTATTTCGACAGCCCTCTGTCGGACTGACGGTTCGGGAACGGACCTTCTCCCGAAGCGAGAGGAAGACCCGAAAGTCGAAAAATGATACAATGTCATTCACCGAATCGCTCCAGGGAATAATCGGGATCGTCGATGAGAACATCTGGTACATAGCATTCGTCCTGATCATCGGCGGCGGGATCTATCTGACGTTCAGCTCGAAAGGGGTCCAATTGACCCATTTCGTTGAATCCCTGAGGCTCTCGCTTTTCGGATCTAGGAAGACCAGCGCCAGGGCGGTGACATCCTCAGAGGCCTTCTGGGTGGGTGTCGGCGCCCGCATAGGCATAGGCAACATCGCGGGGGTCGCCATAGCCATCATCATGGGCGGCGCCGGAGCGATATTCTGGCTCTGGATATTCGCGCTGATAGGCGGGGCCAGCTGCTTCGCCGAGTGCACCCTCGGTCAGATATTCAAGGAGAAGAAACCGGACGGTCTGTTCCACGGCGGCCCGGCGTACTACATAAGGGACGGTCTCAAGAGCCCCCGGTTCGCCGCCTTCATCTCCGTACTGCTGATCGCCACATATTCCGTGGGTTTCATAGGGATACAGGCCACCAGCGCCAACAGCGCCTTCGTTACCGCATTCCCCTTCGACGGCAACGACATCCTCTTCGCGGTGATACTCGCAACGGTCGCCGCCCTCATAATGTATCGGGGGATCAAAGGTGTTGCCAGGGCCTCTGCGAAGATGGTCCCCGCCATGGCGATGCTGTGGTTTATCGTGGTCATCGCAACGATAGTATCGAACTGGAGGTTCTTGGACGATGCCGTCGTCATGATATTCGAAGGAGCATTCGGTATGGACAGCATACTCGGCGGAACGCTGGGCGCTGCTGTTCTGTGGGGCCTCAAGAGGGGGGTGTTCTCCAACGAGGCGGGCATAGGTTCCGTACCGAACGTATCATCGGCCGCTGATGTGGGACACCCGGTGGAGCAGGGTCTGGTTCAGAGCTTCGGCGTTTTCATGGACACCCTCATATGCACCGGGACGGCATTCGTCATACTGACGGTACCGCAACTGGTGACCTCGGCGGGCCAGGAGGGCGGAGTGCCGCTGGTGGCGGAGGCATTGAGCACGGGCCCTCTGGGTCAGTACTCCGCGGCGGCATTGGCGATATTCATACTGCTTTTCGTTCTTGCAAGCATCGTCAGCTCATTCTCCCTCTGCGAGGCGAATGTGAAGTTCCTGTCCAACAAACCGGTCTACTCCAAGCTGCTGAAGATCGTCATAATTTCCACGGTCTTCATCGCAAGCCTTGCGCCGGCAGGTCTGATTTGGAGCCTGGCGGACGTGTTCATGGCGATACTGGGGATAAGCAACATGACCGCAGTGCTTCTTCTGAGAGGATACATAGCGGAAGCGCTGAAGGATTACAGAAGGCAGAGGTCCGAGGAGAAGGAGCCCATGTTCAAGGTGGAGGATATGCCTCTGGACATATCAGGTATCACGGTCTGGGGGGACAGATCGGGCATCGATCCGGGGACGAAGCCCCGCATACGGAAGGGATGATACTGTCCCTTTTCATCGGAAGACCCGTCAGATAAGGCAAGAGATCACACAGGGCGGGCATCCTATGCCTGAGGAGGAGCAATATAAGGGCGGAACGGAATATTCCTTTCCGACGGATCCCTGGGGATAATAAGACCGATCGATTTAGTGGGCCCGCCCGGATTTGAACCGGAGTCAATGGCTCCCGAAGCCACAAGGATACCAAGCTACCCCACGGGCCCACGTATTTGAGTGGAATGCCGTCCCTGATAAAAAGCTGTTGCTCAGCCCAGCTCTGTTTTCGGTCCCGGCGGTACGATCCATACGCAGTCTGAGATATGTTGCCGTCCGGCCTCTTTCAGGCCATCATCCTTCTGAGCACGTACTGAAGTATCCCGCCGTTCGCAAGGTACTCTGTCTCTGCGGGAACGTCCGCCCTGCACAGGGTGTCGAACTCCAGGATCTTCCCGCCTTTGTACGCCCTCACCCTTACGTGCCCTTTCGGCTCCAGCCCCTCAAGGTCGATATCGTAGATCTCCGATCCGTCCAGCCCCAGCGACTCGGGGGTCTGCCCTTTCAGGAATTGAAGCGGCACGATGCCCATGCCCACGAGGTTGGATCTGTGTATCCTCTCGAAGGATTCTGCGATGACCGCCCTGACACCGAGAAGCATGGGCCCTTTGGCTGCCCAGTCCCTCGAGCTGCCGGTGCCGTACTCCTTCCCCGCTATGACTATGAGCGGCGTCCTCTCTTCGGAGTACTTCACCGACGTTTCGAATATCGTGCCCTCGGAGCCGTCAGGGAAGAATCTGGAGCGGCTTCCCTCGCTACCCGGGACTATGTGGTTCCTCAGGCGTATGTTGGCGAAGGTGCCCCTGACCATCACCTCGTGATTCGCTCTGCGGGACCCGTAGGAGTTGAAGTCCTTCTTCTCCACCCCCTTCGATCTCAGATACCTTCCCGCATCGGAATCCTCGCTGAAGGACCCGGCGGGGGAGATGTGATCGGTCGTTATGGAATCCCCCAATTTCGCAAGACATCTGGCTCCGTCGATGTTCCTGATTCCTGGTTCTTCGAAGATGTTGTCGAAGAAGGGCGGGTTACGTATGTACGTCGATCTCTCGTCCCAATCGAAGAGCGGGGATTCGCTGACCGGTACGGCTTTCCACCTGTCCGATCCCTCGAAAACGTTGCGGTATTCCTTCGAGAAGGCATCCGGCGTCACGTACTCTCCGATGATGGCGCTTATCTCCGCGTCAGAGGGCCATATGTCCTGCAGGAAGATGTCCTTCCCGTTGACGTTGCCCAACGGGTCGCTCTCCATGTCGATGTCCACGCGGCCGGCTATGGCGAATGCCACTACCAAAGGCGGGGATGCAAGATAGTTCGCCTTCACAAGGGGATGGATCCTGCCCTCGAAGTTCCTGTTGCTTGATGCTATCGCGGCGACGGCCAATCCTCCGTCGGTTATCTCTTCGGACACGTCATCGGGCAGGGGTCCGCTGTTCCCTATGCACGTCATGCAGCCGTAGCCGCATACTCCGAATCCGAGTTCTTCGAGATAGGGCAGCAGCCCCGAACCCGATAGGTACTCCGTCACGACCCTGGATCCCGGTGCGAGAGATGTCTTCACCTTCCTATTCACCGTAAGTCCCGCTTCACGGGCCTTCTTCGCCAGGAGCCCGGCGGCTATCATGACCGAGGGATTGGCGGTGTTGGTGCAGGAGGTTATCGAAGCTATGACGACGGAACCGTCCCCCAGGCGATCCCCCTCAGGAGGTCTGGCCTTCTCCGTGCCCAGTTCCCTCAGGGTGTCGGAGAATCTGCTCCTCATCTCCCTGAGAGGTATCCTGTCCTGTGGCCTCTTGTGCCCGGCCAGGCACGGTTCTACTGTGCTGAGGTCCAATTCGATGATATCCGTGTACTCTGCCTCGCCCTCGTACCAGAGCCTCTGTTCCTTGGCATACTTCTCCACGGTATCGATACGCTCCGGGGATCTGCCCGTAAGCCTAAGATAGTCAATCGTCTTCGGATCTATGGGGAAGAACCCCATGGTGGCTCCGTACTCCGGGGCCATGTTGGCGATGGTGGCCCTGTCTGCCAGTTCCAGATCGCTGTAGCCCGGGCCGCAGAATTCCACGAACTTGCCGACGACACCCTTCTTCCTGAGCATCTCCACGATAGTCAGAACAAGATCGGTGGCGTTCACGCCGGCCCTGAGCCTGCCCGTGAGCCTGAATCCTACCACTTCGGGAACGTTGATGTAACTTGGCTGACCGACCATGACGGCTTCCGCTTCGATACCCCCCACTCCCCAACCGACGACACCGAGGCCGTCTATCTGCGTGGTGTGCGAGTCAGTGCCGAAGCATGAGTCCGGATACGCTATCTTCTCTCCTTTCCTCTCCGCTACGTGCACCAGGGGAGAGAGATACTCAAGGTTCACCTGATGACATATCCCGTTGCCCGGGGGAACGACGCGGAAGTTATCGAATGATCTCTGGGCCCATTTGAACAGTGCGTAGCGCTCGGCGTTCCTCTCGAACTCCAGCTTCTCATTGAGCTCTACGGCATCGGGTCTGCCGGCATGATCCGTTTGGATGGAATGATCTATGACGAGGTCTACGGGAACGAGGGGATTGATCAGCTCCGGGTCCTTGCCCAGGGCACCGACGGCCGCCCTCATCGATGCAAGGTCCGTAACCGCGGCGCCTCCGGTGAGATCCTGCAGCAGCACACGGGCCGGTATCCACGGGATATCCTTCCCTGTATCGGCATCAGGGCTCCAGGATGCGATGGTCATCACGTCGTCATCGGTTATCGTGCTGCCGTTCCGCTGTCTGATCATGGATTCGACTATGACTCGTATGGAGTAGGGCATCTTCCCGATGTCCTTTATGATGCCCTTCCTCTCAAGCTCTCTTAGGGAGAAAACAGTCAGTTCCCCCTCGGCCGTCGTGATTCTCTTCCTGCAGTCCCCTATCCTCATATCCGTTACCCTAAAGGGTATTTACGGAGCTTATATCAATCTTTACCGAACGGGGATATGAACACGGGCGGATAACCGGGCATGGATTCGGAAATCCTGATCTGGATTCAGGAGAACATGAGGAGTGAGGCCGGCGACGCGCTCATGATATTCGTCACCCATCGGCGGATCCCTCTGCGATCTGGGTGCTCATCGCTCTGATCCTGATGCTTAATAAAAGGACCTGGAGGGCAGGATTCTTGGTACCGGTGGCCATCGCGCTGTGCCACGTGCTCAACGGTATGGTATGAAGGAGGTCCTCGGGAGACCGCGCCCCTTCCTCGCGGGTACGGGGTACCCCCCTCGTTAACGCATCGGGATACTCCATGCCCTCCGGGCACGCATCCAGATCCTTCGCCGCCGCAACGGTGATGATGCTGTACAGCAGGAAGGCGGGCGCCATATCGGGCATAGCGTGCGCAGTGTCGGTACTCCTCATCGCAGGAAGGATATATCCCGCCGAGGGAAGAGCCCCCGGCGGGCAATGAGTCTCAATCCTTTTTCTTGTCTTCCTTGTCCCATTCATCGAAGAGCTCGGCAAGGCCTCTCTTGGCGGACGACCACGAGGGCACCCCTCCCGTCAATACCGCGACCTGCATGGCCTCGATTATCTCTTCGCGGGTCGCACCGTAATTCTTCGCCACTTTGGCCTGGGGATAGACGCAGTCGTCGCACATCCTGACCGCTACACAGGCAAGGGCGATGAGCCTCTTCGTCTTCTTGTCCAGTGCGCCGTCCTTCAGGATGAATTCGTCCATGGTGTTTATCAATTTCACGAATTCGGGGTTCTGATCCCTTATTGCCTTCAGGGTCTTGGGGGCGAAGCACCCCATCTTGGCACGCATGTTCTCGAATGATTCCTCACTGTCCAACGGTCTTTTGCAGTCCATGAAAACATCACCTGTTTGCGGATTATTTATACAGAGCGGTCTTACACGATACCATGGCCGCAATACCGAGGGACGTGTCCGAGAAGCTGATAACCGCTCAAAGAAGCCTCTTCGAGAAAGGGATACCCGCCATAATACTCATGGAGGGCGGGAAGAGCGCCATGGTGGACCGCATAACGTCAGAGGTCCTCGGGACCCTGGAGCCCAGGGGGGTGGAGTACCACCACTTCAAAGCCGACGGGAAGAGGGGCAGCCCGTTCTCTTCCATGGAGTACATAACCAAGTCCCCGGCCAGAGGGAGGATCTCGTTCTATGACAGGGGATGGTACAGCGACATCATCGACTGCATAAGGAAGAAGAGGTGCGACGAGGGCGAGAAGCTCATCGAAGTGTCAAGGATGGAGCGTTATCTGATCGAGAACGGAGTCGTGATAGTCAAGATATTCATGGACGAGACCGAGGATGCAGCAGAAAAGCATGCAGATTCGTATCCGATAATCATCGACAGGGACTGCGGGTACCTCACGGACGATCTGGATCACAGGGACATGGGCATAAGCGACGAAGAGGTCGAGGCGATGCTGAGTGCCAGCAATACTGTTTATGCTCCTTGGGACAGAGTTGACGTAGAGGATTTCGAGATCACCGCAGAGAACGTTGCCAGGATAATCGCCCGCAGGCTGGAGCAAAGGCTTCAGTACGGGATCATACCGGAAGAATGCCCTGTAAAGGAGCAGTATCATAATCCCAGGGAGGATGCGGACCTCACGGCAGAGGCCAAGGACTATGATGATGCGCTTGCGGAGAAGCAGTCCGAGCTGGCGGAGATGCAGTGCAGAATGGCCCGTTCCAAGCATTCCCTGGTGGTGGTCTTCGAAGGGTGGGACGCCTCAGGGAAGGGGAGCACCATAAGAAGAGTGGCGGGTGCCCTGAATCCCAGAGGATATAATGTGATCCCGGTGAAGGCTCCCACCGAAGAGGAGCTTTCGCGCACGTATCTCTGGAGATTCTGCACGAATCTCCCGCGCCCCGGCCGGATAACGATATTCGACCGCAGCTGGTACGGCCGGATGATGGTGGAGGCTGTGGAGGGGCTCTGCACGGAAACGGAGTACTGCCGTTCCGCTGATGAGATAAACGCATTCGAGAAAGCCCTTGTGAACTCCGGGGCGACACTGGTGAAGATATGGCTGGAGATAAGTCCCCAGGAGCAGCTGAAGAGGTTCAGGGCAAGGGAGGAGGACCCCATGAAGAGCTGGAAGATCACCGAGGAGGATTGGCGCAACCGTTCGAAATGGGACGTCTACGACCTTTACGTGAACAGCATGATGAAGCAGACGAACACACCGTGGGCCCCGTGGACCGTTGTCGAGTCCGAGGATAAGAAGTACGGCAGGCTGAAGGTATTGGACACCCTGATCGATTCCATGAAGAAGGCATTGGACTGATGCTGTTTCGTCATTCGACGAATAAGGTGTACGTCAATTTTATATAGGGTCGCCCTATAGCATAGGTAATGGCCCAGGAACTAGAGGAGAAGATGGCCGGAGAGATGGCCATGTCCGCGGACCCCGGCAAGACCATGCGAAAATGGAGGGAGGAGTTCGATCTATCCCAGAGCAGGGTCGCCGATGCCATGGGCGTCTCCTGCTCCGTCATAAGCGATTACGAGTCCGGAAGGAGGAAATCCCCCGGAGTCGCATTCGTCAGGAAGTTCGTCGGGACGCTTTTGGACCTGGACAGGGAGGTCGGTTCTCCGACCATAACGAAGTATATGCCGAAAGAGAGGGACGCCTGCATAATAGCCATGGGGGAGTTCCGCGAGGGCATACCCATAACAGATTTCGTGAAGGCTGTTAACGGAGTCTATCTGGCACCTTTGCAGCACTCAGAGAAGAAAGTGTACGGGTACACTATATTGGATTCTCTGAAGGCCATCATGAATCTCAGTTCCGGGGATTACGTCAAGATATACGGATGGAGCACGGACAGGGCCCTCATCTTCACTGACGTGCACTACGGCAGATCGCCGATGGTGGCGATAAGAGCCCATCCGCTGACACCGGCAATGGTGATGTACCAGAAACCGGACAAGATCGACGAGCTGGCCATAAGGCTGGCTAAGCTGGAGGGAATACCCCTGGTCTCCACGGATCTGGAGGTCGGGGAGATGATAAGGATTTTCGAGAGAATGGAAGAGGGGATGTAATGGACGTAGGAATCGTAAGTTACGGGGCATATGTGCCCAGATACAGGATAACTCCCGAGGAGATCGGGAAGGTATGGGGCGATGACGGCAAAGCAATGGGCAGAGGACTGTTCATAGAGCAGAAATCAGTCCCTGCGCCGGATGAGGACGTCGTCACCATATCGGTGGCGGCCGCCAGGGCCATGATGGCCAGGACGGATGTGGATCCGAGGGAGATCGGCGCGCTTTACGTCGGGTCCGAATCCCACCCTTATGCGGTCAAGCCCACCTCCACGATCGTGGCCGAGGCCATAGAGGCAACGCCCGACCTGACGGCGGTGGATATGGAATTCGCCTGCAAAGCGGGAACGGCGGGAATACAGGCCTGCATGGGCCTTGTGGGCTCCGGCATGATAGAATACGGAGTGGCCATAGGCGCTGACACTTCCCAAGGAGCGCCCGGGGATGCCCTTGAGTACTCGGCCTCCGCAGGAGGTGCGGCGTATCTCATAGGGAAGAAGAATATCATAGCCAGGATCAACAAGACCATAAGCTATACCACTGACACCCCTGATTTCTGGCGCAGGGAGGGCCAGCCCTATCCCAGCCACGGAGGCAGGTTCACAGGGGAGCCGGCCTACTTCAGGCATATAACCAATGCGACCCAGAGGCTTCTGGCCGATGCGGGCACGAAACCGGAGGATTACAAGTACGCGGTCTTCCACCAGCCCAACGGCAAATTCCCGACCCGGGTAGCATCCATGATGGGGTTCACGGACGCTCAGATAGAGAAAGGTCTGATGACGCCCTACATAGGCAACACATACAGCGGTGCGGTCCCCATTGGTCTCGCATCCGTATTGGACGTTGCAGAACCGGGCGACAGGATACTCGTGGTCTCTTACGGCTCGGGGGCGGGCAGCGATGCCTTCGACATAACGGTCACGGACCGCATAAAGAAGTACAAGAGGGATGCCGCACCAACAGTGGAGAAGATCATCAGCAGTGTGAAGCAGATAGATTATGCCACTTACGCCAAGTACAAGGGAAAGATAGTGATGAAGGAGGAATCATCATGAGGGATGTAGCCGTGATCGGAGTCGGAGTCACCAAATTCGGTGAGCTCTGGGACAAGTCCTTCAGGGACATAGGTGTAAACGCAGGAATGATGGCCATGGCGGACGCAGGCCTCTCGGGAAGCGAGGTGGATGCTCTGTTCATAGGGAACATGTCCGCCGGCCGCTTCATAAACCAGCAGAACATCGGTGCCATGATAGCCGACTATGCAGGATTCGCACTTAACCACATACCGTCGACCAGGATAGAGGCCGGAGCCGCTTCCGGGGGCATAGCCTTCAGGCAGGGCGTGATGGCAGTGGCTTCCGGTATGCACGACATAGTTGTCGTCGGAGGCGCCGAGAAGATGACGGATGTGGACGACGCATCCTCCAACTCTATCTTGGACTCCACCGCTGACCAGCAGTGGGAGGCGTCCATGGGAGCAACCATGGCATCTCTTTTCGCCATGATAGCCAGGAGATACATCCATGAGGGATTGGCCACAAGGGAGGAGATTGCCTCCGTCTCCGTGAACGGTCACGCTCAC
>Ga0265294_10009063_pt1 | contig 11518 bp, 10 predicted proteins | sample MunlanPumphouse3_FD_192504 | JGI IMG/M metagenome (GOLD analysis project Ga0265294, IMG submission 192504) | Groundwater microbial communities from a municipal landfill in Southern Ontario, Canada - Pumphouse #3 | ecosystem: Environmental > Aquatic > Deep subsurface > Groundwater | place...
GGAATGTCGTGCCAAGGAAGATGCCCGATACATATTGCCCCTGGCAACAAAAACTCAGATGGGGATAACCATCAATGCCAGAAACATCGAAGCATTATTGCGCCGCCTGGCCTCCACTCGCGGTGATGAGGCCAGAGAACTCAAAGAATTGCTCTTCAAAGAAGTATCCAGGATTGCCCCCTCGCTGATTCGTTACACCGAGCCCGATGGGTATCTGGGAACAGTTGATCCCGAAGCTGTGGGATTCAGCGGTTTTATGCAACAGGAATTACCCTGGATGGCATCATTGGATCTTGAGAACAAGGTTAATCTGATCTCAGCTCCCAAAAACGCCGATGACCGCGTCATGGCAGCATTGATCTACAGCAAGGGCGAGCTGGGCTTTCAGGAAACCTATGAGACACTTTCGCATCTGCCCAAGATCGCCAAATTGCAACTATGGAAACAGCTCTTCTCCGGATTGAATAGCTGGCACAAACTACCCCGCGCCTTTGAAACTGTGGAGTTTGAGTTTGAGATCAGCATGAGTGAATGCTGTTGGGCTCAATTTAAAAGACATCGTCAATGCACCCTGATCAAGAAAGCCGGTAATCCCGGAGTAGCAGTGCTGCCCACTGTGATCCACGAGATCAAGAGAACCAGCATTTGGGAGAAACTACTGCGGGAAGGGATTAACCTTGGCGACAGCATCCCATCGTCTTATGAATACCTGCGGGGATATCTGAAGCTAAATGCCACCCCAGTAAAGGTCTATGCCAGGATGAACCTTAGAGAGATCTACCATTTTGTGCGTTTACGCAGCGATGCCCATGCTCAATGGGAAATCCGGGAAATATCTGAAACCATACGCTCAATTGTCCAGAGCTATGCTCCCTTGGCGGCTCAAATGCTCTGCGGAAAGAGTGATTTCAAGCAAATCTATTGACACAAAGCCGCCTGATAAATCTATGGAACTTGTATCTTGCGTCCCTGTAGCTCAGCTGGATAGAGTGGCACCCTCCGAAGGTGAAGGTCAGGCGTTCGAATCGCCTCAGGGACGCCAGTTTTTATGGCAAACGAAGTAATCCTTACTCTGGAAAACATTAACCTCTCCTATGGGGATAAGTGCATCATCAAGGACGCCAATTTTGGCATTCATTACTGCGATAAAATAGGTGTCCTGGGCATCAATGGCAGCGGTAAGACCACTTTGCTGAAAGTCTTATCTGGTGTGCTAAAACCAAACTCTGGCAGCATCACCCCCCGCAAGAATCTCAAGATTGCTTATCTGGAACAGGATCCGTCATTTTATCCTGGTTCAACGGTGTTGGAGCATGTGTTACCTGCTGATCCCAAGGATCAAAAAGAAGAGCATGTTTATAAATCTCTGCTCACCAAAATGGGCATCGAGACCTACAATAAACCTATGCACCTGCTCTCCGGGGGCCAAAGACGCAAGGTGGATATTGCCAAAGTGTTGGCTTGCGAACCAGATCTTTTGGTAATGGACGAGCCTACCAATCATCTTGATCTGGATACAATCGAATGGCTGCAGGATTACCTCGCCACGATGAAGACCAGCCTTATCTTCGTTACTCACGATCGCTATTTCCTGGATTCCGTATGTAACCGCATATTTGAAATCGAAAGGACTAAGCTTTACTTTTATGAGGGCAATTACAGCGATTACGTGAAGGGGAAGATTCTGCGCCAGCAGGATTCCCAGCGCAAAGAAACCCGCCGTCAGGCTCAGCTCGATAAAGAATTGGCCTGGTTAGCCAGGGGATCCAGAGCACGAGCCACCAAACCTAAGAATCATGTGGACAGGGTGAAAGAACTGCTGAGCAAAAGTTACCTTATCGAGGAACAGGATCTGGACATATCCTTTCAAACCGATCGCTTGGGCCGCACCATTCTGGAACTGCATAAGCTTAGCAAATCATACGATTCACGCCCGCTGTTTGAAGAGCTGGATCATAATTTTCAGCCTTTGGAGCGTATTGGCATCCTTGGGCCCAATGGATGCGGAAAAACTACTCTGCTAAAGATGATCACCGGCGAAGTAAAGCCCGATATTGGCAGCATCAAACTGGGCATCAATACTCACATCGCCTATTACAAACAGGATGAGGACAGCTTCGATCCCAAGCTCAGCGTCTATGAGTACATCGCCCAGTATGCTGAAACCATCCGCATGGCAGATGGCAGCAAGGTAACCGCAACGGAAATGCTCAATCGCTTCCTCTTTGATGGCAAGATGCAGCAAATGAAGTTATCCGCTCTCTCCGGAGGCGAACGCAAGCGTCTGTATCTCCTTAAATCGCTCATGTTTGGAGCAAACTTCATCATCCTCGATGAACCCACAAACGATCTGGACATCCGCACCCTGGAGATCCTGGAAGATTACCTTGATGCCTTCAGAGGATGCCTGCTGGTAGTTTCCCACGATCGCTTTTTCCTCGACCGCTGCGTGGATTACCTCTTCATCCACCAAAACGGTCGCTTCCGTAAATTCGCCGGGAATTACTCTGACTACCTTCTGGTGAAACGCTATGAAAAGGAAGAACGTGAGGAAGCTGCCAATCCGGAGATTCTACGCCCCAAAAGAACCAATAAAGGACTTTCTTACAACGAACAGCGCGAATTTGCCGGCCTTGAATCCCGGATCAGGGATCTAGAGACAAAACTGAACGAATTGGAAGAGCGCCTCAGCCTGCCGAATCTGAAAGTACAGGAATACAGTGAACTGGCAACCGAGATCGAGATCCTAAGCTCGGAACACGAAACAATCTTTGAACGCTGGGTGGAACTGAGCGATAAAGCATCTTTGTAGATGTCAAACCAGTCATATCTGATTCAACCCTCATATCTTCTCATAAGTCTTCAAATATTAACACGTTACCACTTTCTTGCCGTCTTCTGATTCCTCCCCATGATGGCAGTCGATCAATCAATACTCGTACATGTCCATGACCTGGATCCGACCGGCTCACCGAATGCGCATGAACCACAAGTTAGCAAGAAGGGGGGTTGATTGATAAACAAAGCAGCAAGAGAAAAGATGTTTACAGAGAGGGAAAGAAGGTTTTCTGACACCAGACGAGACTGGGATGTTGCCAAAAATGTACTTGACAATATTACTGATTACTTGAACTTGAACGAAAAAAGCGTAGAGAAGGCCCCATGCCGGACAATAAGTAAGCTCCAATAAAGGTTCTGAGATAGAACGCATGGATCAGGCAGCAGTGTTTACAGATTGTGGATGAGCCTGAGTTTATATGCAAAACTATCTGGCTATCAACTTCCGCTGTCTTCGAACTCGAGTGACAGCAGGTTCATCGTCAATCATTGATCCCACACAGATGACGGATATGTTTTAAATTAAGCCATTAACCATGGTTACAGTTTTTTACGGAGTAATGCAGTGCCTTCGCCTAAATAGCAATATCCACCGAGATATGAGGTAGAGCCCCATCCAATGGGAGTGGATAATGTCATCTTTTGCGAAGAGTTGTATGCAACTAACAACAGGAGATATACTTATGAATACCAATAAATTACGGGTCATTGACGCCCATGACTATGAAGGTGGCCTTGACCTTGCTGTCCGCTATATCCACGGTAAATGGGGTTCAGAGCGCAACCTGAACTTTTATCGTGATGCAATCACCCGCTACGGGAAGTGGTTGCCCCGCTTCTTTTTGTTGTGCGATGGAGCTAACATCATCGGCTGCGGTGCTTTACTGATAAGTGACTTCACCAGTCGGCATGATCTCTGGCCTTGGTACGCCTGTCACTACATTGAGGCAGATTACCGGGGAAATGCTCTGGGAAAGCACCTTATGGATCATGCTATCAGACTTGCGCAAGAAGCGGGATTTGCAAACGTGTATCTAAGTACTGAACACGATGGATACTATGAGAAATATGGCTGGGTAAGGATTGATGATGCCTTTGAGCCTACCGGAGCCCAGACAAGAATCTACAAGTTCAGCATTCAGTCTGCTGATACTTAAGATCACTTATTCAACGTATATGTGAGAGCTTATGTTCAAGATAATGAAACATTGTTACCCCGGACTCCGAAGAACTTCCTTCATTTTAACTGTATTAATGCTCCTGACCTCAGCGGCGGGATTCGGACAGGATATAGAACGAAGCCACCAAACCACAGATAGCAAATGGGCTATCGGGACCAGTATCACCTACCCCATGGCTGATATATATATGATGCAGGCATCGTATTCTCCCTGGAAATCCGGGGATATTCTTGGAGGTTTGGCTTTTCAGAACTGGACAAACGACCAGGGACAGGCAAATGCCTACACTGTTCTGCTTGGTTATCGCCAATATCTTTGGAATGGATTGCATGCTGAAATGGAGCTGTGGCCGGCATACAACCCCTTTCGGTCTGCCATAGATGATAAGACTTATGCCGGATTGGAACTATGGATGAGTCTTCGGTTAGGCTACAGAGTAAAGTTCCACCTCGTCGGCCGTGAGTTCTTTATCCTGGCCCAACCCAGTGTTGGATTCGGGGTTGCGCGGGATAATCCCTGGCCGGAAAAAGCGAAGGGAGATGGAGCAGTGTTCGAACCCCAAGTCATACTGGGGGTTCGGTTGTAATACACAGGCAAATTAAAGGGGTACCAAATGGCACCCCTTAGCTTTATAGATTTTATCAGTTAGATCTTTAGTTGCAGAGCTTTCAGTAGTTCTTGCTGAGTTTCCGGACGTTCCTTAAGATCACTCTCCGCCAGGTAGTCCTTGCGTTGTTTGAAGCGATCCGCCAATAGCTGCTTGTATTGTTCCAGATTGCCGCGTTTGGCTGGATGGTAGGTTTCATAATACCCTGGCAGAATCTTGTCGATTGATGCTTTGGTGGGGATCATGGCACCCGGAAGAGCATCCCATTCTTCCCATTCGATTTGATCGGTCAGGATGGCCGTTTGCAGGGTTAGCGATGTCTTGAGTGGAATAGCTTCCAACACGGAATCGCTTTCTTTCCAATATCCGCGGGAGTTGAAGCAATAGAAATCCGCTCCATTGTCCGCGACACTCAGGAAAGCTTCCACATCCCGATAAAGCTCATAGACCCGGAAAGGATTGGCAAAGGGCTCAAACACCAGTTTATTCAGTTCTTCTTCAGTAACGTTCTCTGCGCGGTTGCGTTGAGTCATCAAAGCTGCACCCATGGCAATGGCAAGATACTTGTTTTTCAGCTTCAAGATTGGGGGCAACACACTATCTTTCATCAACCAGACCAGAGCTTTGGGGAAAGCGCATTTATTCACGTAATTACCCAAAAGTCCTCGATCCAGCAGAGCTCTACCATTTTGGTTGCGCAAATCCTGACCCACCGGTATGCGTTTGCCATCAATATTCAACACTGCATGATTCATCAAAGCCAGAGCGTATTTCCAGTCCGGATGATCAATCGGGCGGCTATCGGTTTTATCAAAGAGAGTGGGCTCCCAGGCACGGCAGCACTTGTTTTCCAGATCAATCTGGAAAGCGTCATCATGCAGGACAACTTTGCCAAATCCCCTGGGTAGTGTTCCGGCATTATCATGGGAGTTCGTATGGCTGGATTTCCCGGTTCCGGAAAGTCCATAGAAGGCGATGGAGCGCTTGCCAAACTTGTGGTATTGGGAATCCTCACAGCTGCCGAAATCTATTTCTTTGATTCCACCATGACAGGCTGCCATCCCGATTCTGATTCCAGAAGTCCAGGCCAGGGTAAGAGTTCCTTTCTTACGTTCACCAAAATAGCGCATACCCATATTTACAATCACATTGTGCTTTTCGTCCACCAAAGCCAATTGCGGCGCACCAACGTTGTTGTAGAAGGGATCATCACAAGTCCACTCATTGAAACCTATCAGGATAATATCCTGAATCGGAAGCTTGGGACTGGCCTCATAAGCCTTTTGCACAGATTCAAAGGGGGCAAAGTTCAGCAACCAGTTGTATAGATTGGCAGCATCACTTTCTGTAGTTACAAAGGTGGCCTTGATCATCAGATCCTGATCCATACCCAACACAGCTTCTGCTTTGATCAGGGGATAATGCTGCATCTGCCAGACCGCTTCGCGGAAATCATTCTCCAGCTTGTTTTTCTTGCTGGGATCCAGACGATGATAAAAACGACGTGCTTTTGCAGTTCTACCGATGATGTTGCCGTGACAGTCATTGATCACTTTGGCATCGGCTGGAAGATTGTGCAGCTTCACAAAATCCGGACACATGGGAATATCGGTTATGGTAACCCCAGGTTGCTTGCAAGCCATTTCATAGGCTTCACGGATTTCAACTTTGCGTACAAGATGGTTGTTCATTAATGTCTCGGCAATGGCACGGATCGGAGACATATCCTTGATATTGCTGTAATACTCAGCACTGCTTTTGCTTGCCATTATTCCTCCATCTATGGCTATATTTATTGTGTTCGTTTCAGAGATGGCTTCTTTAAATCTTTACAGACTTTTGTCAAGCCTTGTTTTAAATCACTCCCAGTTTCTTGCCAATAGTGCGGAACTTATCCAGTGCCATATCCAGTTGTTCATTGGTGTGAGTGGCCATAAAGGAACAGCGAATAAGGCAGCCATTGGGCGGAACCGCGGGAGGGATCACAGGGTTGATAAACACTCCTTCCTCACCCAATTGTGCCCACATATGGAAGGCAGTCATCATGTCACCAACATGTAAGGGGATCACCGGAGTACAGCTGCTGCCCGTATCATATCCCATTGCTTTGAACTCCTTCATCATATAGTGAGTAATCTCCCAAAGCCTGGCAATGCGTTCCGGTTCATCCTTCATGATCTGAAGTGCCGCCAACACGCTGGCTGTGGAAGCCGGAGGCAGAGAAGCACTAAAGATCAAAGCCCGGGATTTATGCTTCAAATAGTGGATCAGCGGCTCATCTGCTGCAATGAATCCACCCACCGATGCCAGTGATTTACTGAATGTGCCCATGATAAAATCTGTCTTGGAAGTCAAACCAAAATGAGCTGCAGCTCCAGCCCCGTTTTTGCCCAATACTCCCAGTGAGTGAGCTTCATCTACCATCAGGTTGGCGCCATATCTTTCTGCCAGCGCTGATATAGCCGGCAGATCAGCAATATCGCCTTCCATTGAGAATATCCCATCCACAACAATCAAGGCAGATTTACCCTCGATCTTTTGCAAGGTACGCTCCAGCGAGGTCATGTCATTGTGGTTATAGCGCAGCATCGTACCATCGGAAAGCTTGCACCCATCAATGATTGAAGCATGGTCATATTTATCGGTTATAATATATTCATTCTTGTTCACAATCGCCGAAATACACCCCACATTGGCCTGATAGCCAGTGGGATAAGCCAGAGCAGCTTCTTTGCCCACCAGAGCGGCTAATTCCCGTTCCAATTCCAGATGAATATCCAAAGTTCCATTCAAAAACCTGGATCCAGCGCACCCACTGCCATACTTCTGCATAGCCTGGATGCCGGCTTCTTTCACCTTGGGGTGAGTCGTCAGCCCCAAGTAACTGTTGGAACCCATCATTAGCATCGTTTTTCCATTACAGATCACTTCCGTATCTTGTTCAGAACTGATCTCCCTGAAATAGGGATAATAGCCCAGGGCCATCGCTTTGCGTGCATCTGTGAAACTGTTGCATTTGTCCAATATGCTCATTACTTGCCTCTTTATATTATTCTAAACTCTTTCAGATTTGTGTAAAGAACTCTCACCAATTGGTAAACCAGAAACACCAGGGGGACAGAGATTAACATCCACAGGATTCCCCCGTACCAACCTCCTGCTAAAACGGTAAGCAAAACCCACAAAGGATGCATATCTATTGTAGTGCCCACAACCACGGGATACACGATGTTGTTGTCTATCACCTGCACTATATACATTGCCAAAGCTGCATACACCATACTTAAAAAGGGACCGCCGTCAAAAAACACTGTAAAAACTGCCAGTGCTCCCCCAAAGAAGGGACCAAAATAGGGAATTATATTTGCCACACCAGCCGATATTCCTATCAGGACTGGATTGCTTACACCCACCACACTAAGTGCGATTGACGCCATGGTGCCCACTGCAATCACTTCAAAGAGCATAGCTCTCAGGTATGTACCAACCGTTTTATCGATTTTGCTCAAGAGAATTATACTGAGCTCGAAATAGCGGTTAGAACTGAAGCCCAGAAAGGCTTTGCGGATTTTATGCCAATCCTTGAGCAAGAAGAAGCTGATCAGAGGGATGGTGAAGACAAAGGATACGGCTCCAATGATTGAGGAGTAGTTATCCAATAAAAACTTTGGCAGCTTCACCAGGAAATCAGTGGCTCCATCGATCATCTCCAGCATCCTGCTGCTGGCATTCAAGCCTGGAATCTGAGCATCAAGCTGCTGAGCATATTCATAAATGCCGTTCACAAAGGGGAGCTGCATGATGCTGGATACATCCAAACCACCTTCGTGGCTCAAGAGAGTGAACAAATTGTTACCCTGAGCAATCAATTCCGGGATATAGCGGCTGGTAAACCAGGCCACAGCCCCCGCAACCGAGAGATAGAGCATGATTACCCCAGCCCAGCGTGGAATCCGCCGTTGTTCCAAAAAACTGACTGCTGGATGCAAGATATAGCTGAAGATCATGGACGCAATCAGATAGCTGAATATCCATCTGTAAAAGATCAAAGCCCCTGCCAGCACTACGGCTAAGAGAATATAGAAGCTGATCTTCGTCCAGTTCATTTCAATGCTCCCGAGCCCGTAGGATCAAGGCATCCTGAACTATCTCAGCACAGCATCCTTGCAATATCTTCATCCCCAAACGCGGGCGGGCTTCCATCAGTTCCATCAGGTCACTGCGGGAAATGGCATATACACTGACATCGGTCTGTGCGATTGCAGTGCTGTTTCGTTTGGCTCCACTGAACATATCCCAAAGCCCCAAAACTTTATCTTTGCCAATCTGATGTTCCACATCGTTCAAGCTGATTTCCCCTTCAATGATCAAATAGATCACTTCCATGGGATAGCCAGTTTCATAGAGCACTTCATTGGCTTTGAAGCTGCGCTGATGCACAATCCCATGCAGCAGATAGAGCTCATAGCTGCTGAGCTCCTGGAAAATGCGAAACACTCGATAGCCCAGGTACATCTGAGGTTTATGAAACAAACTTATCAACCAGTCATAAATGCTTTTCATTATCTCACCTCCCGCCTTGATGCACCAGAGGCACAAAAGCACAGGGAACATCCTGTTCTACAATCAATTCACCATTCTGGCGCTTAACAACATTCAAGATTTGCCCAGAACTGCCTCCCACTGGCACAACCATTATGCCCCCTTCGGCAATCTGTTCACACAATCTGGATGGAATGCAATCCGCAGCCGCTGAAACAATGATTTTATCAAAATCCTTATGGGGTGGATAGGCCTTTTCCCAACCCCGCCAACCATCTCCGATGCGAAAATGGATATTGCGGAATCCCGCGGCTTTTAGCACTTTCTGAGCCCCAAGCGATAGATTGTCCAGAACTTCTACCGTACACAGCTCCGCTACAATTGTCGCCAAAAGTGCGCTCTGATACCCGCTGCCAGTACCGATTTCCAACACCCGGTCACTGCTCTTAAGATGCAGTTTGCTCATCATCAAAGCGATCATTAGGGGCTGGGATATGGTTTGCTCACTTTGAATTGGCAAAGGTTGATTGCGATAGGAATACTCCTTGTATTCCTTCAGCACATAATCTTCTCTGGGGATCCTGGCAAAGGCTTGCAGCACCACTTCATCCACGATGCCCCGTTGATGCAGATCCTGCACCAACAATTTGCGCTGATCTTCGTATCGCATATCCTGCTATAGTTCCAGAAAATGATTGTCTTCCAGCCAGGATAAAACCTCTGGAAATGCTGATGCCTTGCTGAGCTCGAAACCCAGTGGAGTTATGGATATATAGGATTCACTGACTGCTTCTGAATCGGTACCGCTTTCAAAATCCCATTGCGGAGCATCACCACCAATCCGGTAGGAAAATCCATCTTCGCGCTCCTGCGTAATCGTCACAAAATTGTAATACTTGCGATGCCCCGTGCGGGTAAGCCGTATCCCTTTCACCTGCTCAACCGGAATATTGGGAAAATTGATATTCAACACTTCATAAGGTTTCGCCAGATCAAATATTCCTGCTCCCAACATTCTCACAAACCAACTGGTGCCGGTCTCAAAGATCTGATCCCGGTAGGCATTGATCGATAAAGCGATAGCCTTGAGTCCAAACATCGATGCTTCCACCGCAGCGGCCACTGTGCCGGAATATAGCACATCTTCTCCCATGTTTTGCCCGGCATTGATCCCGGATACAACCAGATCAATGGGTTCCTTGACTAGTTTCTGCAGTGCGATTACCACACAATCCACCGGTGTCCCGCTGATCGCCCATTCATTGGAGGCTATCTTGCGAGCATGAATGTCCTTCCGTAATGTGATCGAATGCGAAGCCGCACTGCGCTCACTATCTGGGGCCACCAGGATGGTTTCATGGCCTGCATCCTGCAAGGCAGTCTGCAACATCCTGATCCCTGGAGCAAATATGCCATCGTCATTTACAAGTAGTATTCTCAAGTTCTAACTCCTAAAATATCAAATTCGGGTAGCGCAGCAACACCAGGGTCGCCGCTGCCAATACAATCACAATAAGGATAACAGGCCAGTTTTCCCTCAGAAAACTACGCCAGTGAGAACGCCTTTTGCGCCTTTTGTAAAACCTTGATTCCCTGGGATGTAAGAGATTCTTTATTGATGATCCACTGCCTCCTGCTGTTCCCCTAAGGGTCATCTGAGCTGGAGTCAACCACTTCGTGTGACCCTCTTCGTTCAAATAGGGCCGGTATCCCAAAGAAAGATAGTGCTCAATCCGAGCTGGACTAAAGCCCTTAATTTCTTGCGGATCAAGCTCTTTGACAATCTTACTTCTCTTCTTGCTCATCTTCTTACCTTTATTTGATAGCTTCTAAAAAAACCATTCTATTTGTCAAGGTGAATTTCGTCAGGCATTCCCTCATGGGTTGGAGTTATATTAACACCATCCTCAATCAAAGCGTAAAGTACCAGAACCATGTATCGCCGCATTCGAGGCTTCTTCCGCTTGTATCGCTCATTACAAGGGGTTCCGCTTCGCTGCACACTCTAGCTATGAAATGTGCACCTGCTGGGCTTTGGTAGCACTTTGCGTTGACTGCTCTGTAGCTTTGGAAAGCTACGATACGGACATTGGCTATTGTTTCCCATTAGATGTGGTCACAATGCCGTTACTTTGTGGTTACATAAGTAACGGCATTGTGACCACATCGTGAGGACAAATAATAGGCATACCGTAACGGAGCTTTCTGCAGCTCCGAGGACTCTCGATAGGGGTAGGGGAGCGATCCGTTACCGGGCTCCCCTCCCTCCGAACCGTACGTGCGGTTCTCCCGCATACGGCTCTCCAGAAAACAGGTATCTCATGTAAGAGACTGGCATAATTCCCTGTGG
>Ga0265294_10009064_pt1 | contig 11518 bp, 10 predicted proteins | sample MunlanPumphouse3_FD_192504 | JGI IMG/M metagenome (GOLD analysis project Ga0265294, IMG submission 192504) | Groundwater microbial communities from a municipal landfill in Southern Ontario, Canada - Pumphouse #3 | ecosystem: Environmental > Aquatic > Deep subsurface > Groundwater | place...
GAAAGCTTGACAAAAATGAGTTTATCGATTCATTGAAGAACCTCTCTAAGGTTAAGACTCAAGAATATGATGAAAGTATTCTTGCCTTCATTCTATCTGATTATGCAAAAGGAAATGACTCTGTAATTAAGATACTTGATGAGTTAACTATTGAAACTCTTCAAAAGGATCAAGATTATAGAGTTTTGGAAGAAACCGAAGTTGCAATATCAATTCTTGAGAAATATAAATACCGGCAAGAGTGTATTGTTTGTGACAATGAAATCGAGCCGGATGGATTAATTGAAAGAAAAAAGGATAAGAAAGAAAAGGTTTATTTATCACTTAGCGATACTACGAAGAAACTATTAGAGAATGTAGTAGCAAAAATTTCTAATTTTGATCCTATGAACATTGGAAATGCTTTACTTGATGCCATAAAGGATGGAGAAGCATCAGGCATTTCAAATATCAAAGACGATATTACAAAATATATTAAGGTATTCAATGATGAATTAGTTAACCTATTCTGTGAATGCTCAAGTAAAAGTGAGATTCTTAGTCTTGTTGATGAATATGAAAAAATACTAAGCAAGAAACCAGAGATAAATGAAGAAGACTTGAAATATATTGAAGAAATAGTAAACGAAAACATTGATAGGATCATAAAAATTGATAGAGACAAAAACAACAACCTAAAGGTTTATATTGATGATACAGAGCTATTAAATAACACAAGAGAGAATTTACTCCTAAGTACCGGAGAGCAGAACTTTATTTCATTATCATTTGAATTGCTTAAGGCAAAAAATGCAATAGACAAAATAATTGTCATTGACGATCCAATATCTAGTTTTGATTCAATATATAAGAATAAAATAGCATTTTCCCTCATTAAAGTTCTTTCTCAAAGGAATCAACTAATTTTTACCCATAATACAGATTTAATAAAACTTCTTGAACATCAAAGAAAGGGTAGCTTTTCACTTTATTTATTAAATAAAACTGCTGGAGAATTAAACGGATTCATTCCTATTGCACCAACTGAGATTGAATTATTGTTACGAATAGATAAGTTAGTTTCTCTTTTAAGGTCGGATATAAGCGGATATATAAAGGATCAATATTATTTCCTTTTATCATTAATTCCATTTATGCGTGGATACGCACATATTACTGGAGATGATGATTCATATAAAAAATTAACTTCAGTAATGCATGGATATCTTTCTGAAGAAGTGGATATTACCGAAATATATACGAAATTATTCAGAAGGGATAACAATACTCATACTACTGTAAAAATATCAGCTCAAGATATTGCATTAATGAAACTGGAAAAGAAAGAAATACTTGATATAAGTACTTGGCCATTACTTAATAGAACATTAAATCATTCGCTTGTTTATTTACATCTGCGTCTTAATGTAGAGAAAAAGTTAGTTGAGAAGTTTACCATAGATACATCTAAAAATTATATGTTAACTGACATTATTATGGCTGCATTTGATGGAAAAACCGAGGCTTCCATGAAAAGCAGAGTCTTTTTGACATCAAAGAAAACTCTTCTGAATGAGTTCAACCACTTTGAAGGAAATATAAACATATTCCAACCTGCAATAGATATTAGTGACTCAGCTCTTGAAAAGGAAAAAGTAAGTATAGATTCATTTATTTCCAAATTATAATACACCGAACAACTGCTTCAACCTGATAATTCCTTTTGTCATGAAAATTGCAGTCGCTACGCTCGGCAATTTTCATGCCAATCCCTTCGGGCCGGAATTACAGGTTAAGCAAATGTTATACATGAAAAAAAGCGAATGATATGGAAGAAACTCTGAGACAATACAAAAATTTACTTATTCAGAAAAGATGTAGCCAAAACACGCAAGACATATACTGCAGTTATTTTAATGATTTTATTAAGTATTTCGGAGAAGAAGAACTTAAAAATGTAACCACTGAACAAATAAACTTATATATTTTAGACCTTATAAAATCAAAAAATATTTCAGCAAGTCAACAGAACCAGAGAATAAATGCTGTAAAATTTTATTTTGAAAAAGTACTCGGCAGAGAAAAACAATATTACGAGCTTCATCGTCCGAGAAAAGAAAATAAATTACCCAAGGTTTTAAGTAAAAACGAAGTGAAAAGTATTTTGGACTCTACGGATAATATAAAACATAAATGTATTCTGATGCTTATTTATTCGGCAGGATTGAGAAGAAGTGAGTTGCTGAACCTAAAACCAGCCGACATTGATTCTGAAAGGATGTTAATTCACATTCTTGGTGCTAAAGGAAATAAAGATCGAATCTCTTTACTTTCAGAAAACCTCCTGAAATTATTGCGACAATATTATAAAAAACATCAGCCTAAGAAGTATCTTTTTGAAGGACAAAATGGAGGAAAATATTCTCCAACCAGTGTGGCTAATATTTTAAAAAAGGCATCATTCAAGGCTGGAATTCGTAAAAACGTCACTCCGCATATGTTGCGTCACAGTTTTGCAACGCATTTACTTGAACAAGGCACCGATTTAAGGTATATTCAAGAGTTATTGGGGGATGAAAGCTCTAAAACAACAGAGATCTATACTCATGTCTCCAAGAAAGCTATTGATAAGATCAAAAATCCAATTGACGAGTTTTTTTGAATATAAAGAGAATGAAAAATGATAAAGGAAAAATATAAACAATTGTTCTTATCCCTCCAATTTGGTGGTATAAGAATAATAACTATACACAACCGTTAGGCGAAAAACATGGAAAGTAGTTTAGACAAAAGGAGATGATTATAATAATGAAAAATTATTCGATTATTTTTAAAGTAATATTACCAGTAGCCATAGGCCTCTTGGTTGGAAGGTTCGTCACACCTTTGTTTGGTGTGGCGTCATCATGGGCTAGTATTGCAATAAGTACGGGCATAACAATTACTTTATTCATAATTATTGAAAGCATAACGAGTAAATTGACAACTGGTAAAGCAAGCAGTGTTCCCATGGATGAAATTAAAAATATTCATAAAGTTAATAAGAGTGAAATTCCGCAAGCGACCGTAGTTTTAGCAGATGCCTTTAAAGAAGATCCGCTGTTTAAAACATTATTTGGGGATGCTGTTCAAAATTCATATAAGTATACCTTGGTTGCTAAGTTTATGATAAAATATTGTCATAAATACGGTAATGTATATGCTTCTTCAGCAAAGTTTGAAGGAATTATGGCTATAACTCAAGATGAATATACCTATATGAGTTTATGGCGCATGATAAGAAGTGGCAGTATTTTCCCCTTTCTTTCAATTGTTTTAAATCATTTATGATGGTAGCAAGTGCACTCAGTCCTATTGATGGGATAAGGAAAAAACACATGAAAAATAAGTCCTTTGCCTATTTACAGATTATTGGTGTCGCTTCAGAAAATCAAGGGAAAGGTCATGGAGGGAAATTAATTAAAGAACTCATAGCCATGACAGACAAGGTCAAACTTCCTATTTATTTGGAAACAGAAACAGAAAGTAATGTTCGTTTATATGAGCGATTTGGTTTTAAGACCCTTGAAGAAATGAATTTACCGGTTATTAATCAACCAATGTGGGCGATGAAACGAGAAATCAAAGATGATGATAAAGTTTAATGGTAATTGTTCTTCGCCTAACAGACTATAAAAGATATGCCTTCGCCAACAGCGGAGCTGTAAGGCTCAGACACATCTCTTATAGTCGAACGTTATCTGCAATCCTAAGAGAAATGTAGTGGTAGTTATTAACATGATGTTGAAAGAAGGAAAGTGATAAGTGCCTTAGAAAAGAAAAATTTAATTAGGAGATGACTATATGACAGTTAATAATATAGGTACGATGAGTATTGAAACAGATAGATTGATTTTAAGAAGATTTAAAAATACTGACACAAATGATATGATAAAAAATTGGATAAGTAATCCAGCAGTGCAGAATGATTATGGTGAACCGATATATACAACTATTGAAGAAGTAAGTGAGATACTTGAGAAATGGATTGCTTCATATAGCGATATTGAATTTTATAGATGAGCAATAATATTAAAAGAAGCAAATGTTAATATAGGTCAGATTTCATTTTATAAAGTCGAAAGTAAGAATGAAAAACTCGATGTTGAATATTGTATTAGTGAATCATACTGGGGAAAAGGATACGCAACAGAAGCATTAAAGGCTGTTGTTAAATATGGATTTGAGTATATGAATTATAATCGAATCCAAGCTTTTCACACAAAAAAAAATCCAGCTTCAGGAAAAGTGCTACTAAAAGCAGGCATGAAATATGAAGGAACACTAAGACAAAGTTTCTTATATGATGATTGTATAATGTATGCTATATTAAAAGAAGAATACAGTCATTAGAAATTGTTATATTTTCTCTACACTAAACCAGCTAACAAAAGCATTGTTGTTCGCTGTAGAGTTTTTCATGGATATTTCGATGAAAGTGAGCCACCTTCACGGATAAACTGAGCCATATTAGCGGATAGAAAGCCACTGTCTAATATTGCAAAAGAGCTAGGTGTTTCACGAACTACTGTTCATAAGTATGTGAAAACTTTAAAGGAGAAGATAGAAAGCATAAAGACGTCTGCAGATCAAAGTGCTACAGAACTGTTAATATCAGAACTAACAAATGCACCTAAATATGACACAACAAATAGATGTGCCAGAGTCGCTACAGAGCCTATCATAAAAATCATTACAGATTGTTTAAAAGAAAATGATAAAAAAGATCTAAATCACCAACATAAACAAAAAATGAAAGGTTCTGATATTAATGAAAAAATTATTAAAGAAGGTTACAATATTAAAGACTGTTGAATAATAATGTTATACGAGCATCCCTGCTTGCATTGAAAATACTATAAATTCCTATATTTCAAGAAGATAAATGTTCTACAAGCTGGAAACTTATAGAGCTACTTTCACTATTATTCAACAGTCTTAATCAAGGAGTTCCTCGTTCTTACTTGCTTTACTTTATATTACAGGCACTTCCTGAAAAAATCTTATATGAAAATCAAAGGAAGTCCCTGCTTTGCGAGAAACTCCCTTTGACAAATTGCTTAACTTAATGACATTGACACGGAACTAGTGATTTCACTAAAAGCCTAATTCTTAACTTTCTTAAATGAGATTTTATCAAATAGGCTATAGATTACAGGAATGACAACAAGGGTAAAGAAAGTAGCACTTAACAAACCGCCGATGATAGTGACAGCCATAGGATTTTTCATTTCTGCACCTTCTGCTTTACTTATAGCCATAGGGAGCATACCAATCATAGTGGTTAAAGCAGTAATAAAAACAGGTCTCATTCTGTCGAATCCTGCTTTGATAAGGGCTTCGTGTTTTTCAATCCCTTTATTTCTCAATTGATTAGTATAGTCAATTAAAACTATACCATTATTTACAACAATACCACTTAAGACAATCAATCCAACAAAGCTTGGAACTGATACTGTATGACCTGTAATAAAAAGAGCAAGACTAACTCCTATTAAGGATAATGGAACTGTAAACATTACAACAAATGGTTGTTTTAGAGATTCAAATTGTGAAGCCATAACGATATAAACTAAGACTATAGAGAGTAAGAGTGCAAGGCTTAAGGTAATAAATCCTTCAACCATATCTTTATAAGTTCCTCCAAATTCAACAGTATAGCCGATAGGTAAACTCTTTAAGAAAGGTTCAATTCTTTTTTGTACATTTTTAGTAATACCTGCTAAATCTTTGCCAAAGATATTGGATGTTACTGTTGCTTTTCTTACTTGTGATTCTCTGGAAATTTTAGTTTGACCTTCGCTATATTTGAGAGACGCAAGGTGATTTAATGGTAAACTAATACCCATAGGTGAATTTATTCTTATCTCATAAAAGTCTTCGAGAGAAATTCTTTGATCTTCTTTATATTGTAGTCTGATATTGATTTCTTCACCTTTGCTTCTGAAAATACCAATAATAGAGCCTTGAATAGCTGTTTTAATATTATTGGCAATTTGAGCAGGTGTTAGTCCGTATTGTATAGCTTTTTCTCTATTGATGATGAAATGCAGTTCCGGACTTCCTTCAGCAAGGCTATTTTGTAGATCTCGTAAATCGGGAGCATCTTTAATTAATGAGGTTATTTCATTTGAAAGTAATTGGAGTTGTTCAATATCATTACCAAATATTTTTATTTCTATTGGAGGCTTTGAATTTCCGGACATAGGGTCAGTGAGAAAGACAATTTCTCCATTTTTTATATCCGGTATTTTAGATCTGAGAAGTTCCATAATCTCTGAATGAGAAAGTTTTCGATCTTTTTTATCTGATAATTTAGCCCATATTATTGCTTCAGCTTGGTTTTGAGGATTAGTTGGGTCAGCTTGAGCACCGCCTTCATCAAGGGCTCCTGACATTGTCAAATAAGACTCTATACCCTCAGTTTCAGAAAAGACGTGTTCAATTTGAGAAACTAAGGCATCTGTTTCTGCAAGCATAGTCCCTTTAGGAAGTTTTATTTGCATCATAATAAATGGGTTATCTGCGACAGGCATAAATTCGGCACCGACTTGAGTAACTAAAAAGGCAGAGATAATAATTAAGAAAAAAACAATCAATAATGTTTTTACTCTATGTGCTAAACATATTTTCAGTAAAGCTACATATTTATTTCTTAGATATTCAAACCATGGAATAGGTTTATGAATATTTATATCTCTTTTAAATAATACAGATGCAAAAGTAGGCACTATAGTCAAAGCTACAATAAGAGAAACTAATAAAGAAAAAGCAACAGTTAATGCTAAACCTCTGACTAAAATAGCTGTCATTCCGGTACTAAAAACCATTGGCAAGAAAACAGCAATCGTAGTAAATGTTGAGGCTGAGATAGCTAAAGCTACTTCTCTGGTCCCTTGAATAGCTGCAGAAAATCTATCCATACCTTCTTCAATATGTCTGTAAATATTTTCAATAACCACAACAGCATTATCCACAAGCATTCCGACACCTAAGGCTAATCCTCCTAAGGTCATAAGATTGAGGCTATATTTCATTAAATAAATTGGGATAAAGGTAGCTATTACAGATATTGGTATAGCTACTGAGATTGCTAAGGTAGGTCTCCAATTTCTAATAAAAAAGTACATTATTAATATAGCGAGAATACTACCAAATATCACATTTGTACTTGCATCATTAGTAGTTTTTTCAATGAATGTACCCATATTATTTATTTCATAAAATTGTAAATCATATTGACCTGATTTACTTAAACGAGTTAATTCATTTTTAACATTATTTGTAACTGTAAGAGTATTTGCTCCTGATTCTTTAGTTATTGCCATAGCTGCTGTTGTCTTGTTATTGGTTTTAACAATATATTTTTTTTCTTTAAATGATTCTATAACTTCGGCGACATCTCTTATCCTAATTATGCTACCATCACTATTTGTTTTTATTGGAGTATTTTGTATTTCTTCAATACTTTTATATTCTGCAATTGTACGAACATAATAATCTTTTTTATTTAAATCAAGATGTCCTCCCGATACGCTTCTGTTTTGAAGTAACACTGCAGTACTAATGTCATCTAAAGAGATGTTAAATTTTTCTAACTTAAATTTATCAACTAATATTTGTTTTTCCGGTTCGTCGCCACCAAAAACATTAATTGATGCAACCCCGGGTAAGCGTTTTAGCTTATTACTTATATCGTCTTTTAAGACCTTTTGTAAATGATAAGAGTTTTCCATACCCGTAACACCATAAACCATAATAGGTATTTGAGAAGTATCAAATTTCATAACCATTGGTCTATCAACAGTATCAGGCAAACTATCAATCATCATATCTATAACGTCTCGAATGTCTTGAGCTGAAGCATCTAAATTACTACCCCACTCAAATTCTACCATTATAACTGAATAATTTTCTGAACTTTCAGAACTAATTGATTTGACATTTTTTACACCGGCTAATGCCATTTCTAAGTTTGACGTAACTATTGATTCTACCTCTTCCGGAGAAGCTCCTTGATATGAAGTTATGATAGAAATAACCGGGTAATCCATTTCCGGGAATACATCTAACCCCAATCTTGTATATGATATTACGCCAAATATAATTATCATTATAGTCATCATTAAGATAGTAATCTTGTGATGAACTGAAAAATCACTTATAAACATTGTAACCTCTTAATTACTAAATTCTGTTACAGGGTAGTTATCATCAAGTCCTGAATTACCTTCAATTATTACATCTTCTCCTGCTTTAAGACCTGAAATCACTTCAACATTATGTCTATCTGTCATCCCTGTTTGAATCTTTTTGTATAAAGAGCGATTATTTTTAACAGTAATGATTGTGTTTTCATTTATTAAAGCGTCTCTTGGGACTATAATAACATTTCTTTTAAATTGAGGAATTAACTCAACTAATACAAATTGGTTATTCCTAAGTTCATTATGTTGGTTATTAACTTTAATTTTTATTTTATTTAATCCGGAAAGTTTATCATTTTCCGGAGAAACGTATTCTATTACACCTTCATAATGCTTATCGTTAGCTTTAATTTTTGCTAATTGGTTTATTTCTATAAGTTTGATATCGTTATCGGAAACAAATACTTCTGTACTTACTTCACCATAACCGATTATTCTGAATAAACCTGTAGCATTGAGCATTGAATCATAGTTTTCATTTACTTTCATACTAACATTTGTTATGATGCCGGCAAAAGGAGCTTTTACTTCGAGATTTTCTTTGGCAAAATCAAAATTTGTTTTAGCGTTTATCCATTGAGTTTCTATCTCTTCAAAGGTCTTTAAATCAATTGCTTTTTCGTTATAAAGACTTTGAGCTCGTTTAAAGTTTTTATCAGCAAAATTAAAATTCGCTTGAAATTGCTCTAAACTATTTTTATCAATCTTTGCCAGTAATTGATTTTGCTTAACATAATCTCCTTCTTTAACAAATATTTTCTCTATCTTGCCTGATATTTTAGGTGTAATATCTATAACTTCATCATATTCTATATATCCTGAATATGATAAAACATTTTCAATATCTCCGATAATGGCCTTGCTTGTCTTTATATATCTTGCTCCGGAAAATAAATCATTGTCATTATTAGCGTTTTCTTTTTTTTCACATGAAATCATTGATAGACAACTTATTATTATCATCATTAAATATAATATTTTTTTTGTCATTTTACATCCCCTGTAAATTTATTTAAATTATTTTTATAGATTATATAATCATAAATACTATTTATAAATTGTAGTTCTGAAGTTTGATTAGTATTTTGAGCTTCAGTTAATGAAAGATTGGTAGTCATACCTTGAAGATATAATTTATGAGTAAGCTCTAAAGCTCTTTTTGCTATGATATTTGATTTGTTGGCTTGTTTTAATGAATTAATAGCATTATCATAATCATACCAAGCTTGTTTAGCAATAATCATTAAACTTTGAACGTTTTCTTCTATTAAATTCATTTGAGATTTAATCTCATATTTTTGATTTTGATAATTACTGTAATTACTACCGCTATGAAATAAAGGAATACTGAGATTTGCCATTATCTGCCAATTATTATCTCCATCTAAGTTTAACTTATTATCATTTTCTATTTCATAGTTCATATTTAAAAATAAGCTTGGCATAAAATCTGCCTTCGAAATACGATTTAAATAGTTTAAACTTTGTTTACTGTTTTCAAGATTTTTTATATCATAATTTGTTGTTTTGACTTTAGAAAGATACTCATTCAATTTTTGTTCTTTTTCTGAATTAGTAAAACTGTTATATGTTTCAACTTCTGCAAAAATTTCATCTAATTCTATGGTTTTAGGTAACGTATTGTTATATTTAGATTCAAATCCCAAAAGTATAGACCAACTGTCTAATAGTAATTTGTATGAAGCTTCTAATTGAATTAACTGATTTTCAACTTGTATAACTTGTAATTCCCATTGCATTACATCTGTTTCAAGTCCTATGCCATTATTAAATAAGGTTTCTGCATTGTTTTTAATATCTTCACATAATTGTTTTTGATTTTGTAGAATTTCAATTGATGATTGAGTCTTGAGTATTTGATAATAATATTCTTGGACTTTTGCTGTGAGGTCCTTTAATTTTTTTTCATAGTTATTTATACTAATTTGATATTGTAATGCAGAAATTTTACTAGAATTATAAAGCTTACCTCCGGCAAATAAGACTTGTTCTAATTGTAATGTAGAAATGAAGTTCTTTTTGTCTTGTTTTGTTTCCGGAATCACTATACTCCCTAAATTTATTTCCGGCATTATGACTCTTTCTTTATCATATAAGATAGCAGTTTCATTAAAATTTAATTTTGGCAGTAATTGTGTCTTTGCATTTGTACTTGCCCATTTGGAAGACTGCATATTGTTGTATGAACTCTTAAGAGATAGATTGTTTTCAATAGCTATCTCAATAGCTTCTTCAAGAGTGATAAGATTTTCTGCTGATAAAGAAGCGATTATCATTAATATGAAACATAAAAATATCACTTTTTTCATTTTTTTACTCACTTTTTAAAAATTAACTAGATAGATTTATTCCTGAGAATAACATATCCACTGTATTATGAATGTCTTCTACAATTTTTTCTTCTGACAAATTGTATAAACCCATCCTATATACAAATCCTTGGCTAATAGATAATATTATTGTTGATAAAATATCATTGTCTTTTTGACAAAGATTGTAACGCTCTAATAATGAATTAATTACTTTAAGCTCAGCCTTTAACAGCTTTTCTGATTCCTTGTGTAGAATATTATGTAATTGTCCGTTTTCTGCATTGTTAAATATATTATAATCTTTAAGAAATTTGTAAGCCTCCTTAACCCTATATGTTAAAAATCTGTTTAATTTATCTTTTAAACTCTCTTCAAACTGTATTATTTGCATTTGTTCATCGAGGAATTCTTTAAATTCTGCTTCTAATACAGATATAACTAAAGCATTTTTACTCTTGAAATAATAATACAATGAGTTTTTTTTCATATTTAATCTTGATGCAATATCTTCAAGAGTAGTCTTGTTTAAACCGTACTGCCTAAATACTTGTTTTGCTGTCTCAATAATTTCTTGTTTCTTTTCCATTTTTCTCCTTTTAGAACTTTTTTATCTTTTGTTCTAAAATTCTAATAATATCAAAAGTTGTCAAGAAAAAAAATAAATTTAGTTTTACAACAAAACTATAAATTGTTTAATTATTCAATAACCTTGCATTATTTTTGGAACATATTATAAAAATAGGAGAAGCTGTTTAAAAACAAGACTTCTCCTACTATATATTTTTAAAATATTATAAATTATATCTTATTTCGATTGCATCTTTTGGGCATTTTGCAACACAAACTTCGCAACCAATACAAGCTGAAGTATCTACTTTATGTATTTGCTTAAGTTCGCCGGAAATACATTTAGCCGGGCAATTTTTAGCACAGATAGTACATCCAATACATTTATCTTCA
>Ga0265294_10009066_pt1 | contig 11517 bp, 15 predicted proteins | sample MunlanPumphouse3_FD_192504 | JGI IMG/M metagenome (GOLD analysis project Ga0265294, IMG submission 192504) | Groundwater microbial communities from a municipal landfill in Southern Ontario, Canada - Pumphouse #3 | ecosystem: Environmental > Aquatic > Deep subsurface > Groundwater | place...
TAAAATTGCCCTTAAACATATTTTTGGAAAGGGCAGTGTTTTTCATTGCCAATATAACATCTCCTATAAAAAATCGATTTTTCTAAGAAAATATTATATCAGTTTTTTTTATTAGCGCAATATATTTTTATAGCATTTCATATGCTTTAGCAATCTGCGCCCCTACTAAAGCATTATTGTATACCAAAGCTAGGTTTGCTTCTAAACTTTTACCTTTTGTTTCTTCAACTATTTTAGCAAGTAAGAACGGAGTTACATCCTTACCTTTTATGTTCTTTCTAAAACTTTCTTCTATTGCTTTATCGATTATTGAATTAATATAATTACCTGCTAGAGAATCCTCATTTGGAATAGGATTAACCACTAGTATTCCTCCTCTTAACCCAAGTTGGTTTTTAGTGTCTACTATTTCAGCTAATTCTTTTGGAGTATTAACTGAAGTTCTAAGTTCTATATCAGTTTCTCTAGTATAAAATGCAGGTAAAAATTTAGTGCCAAATCCAATTACAGGAACACCTTTTGTCTCTAAATATTCCATAGTTCTATTTAAATCTAGTATCGCTTTAGCGCCAGCACAAATCACTGTAACATTTGTAGTTGATAGTTCTTCCAAATCCGCTGAGACATCAAGTGTGGTTTCATATCCACGATGCACTCCTCCAATTCCACCAGTTACGAAAAATTTAATTCCAGCCATTTCAGCACAAATCATAGTAGAAGCTACTGTGGTTGCGCCTAGAGTTTTGCTAGCTATAACTGCAGCTAAATCACGTCTTGAAACTTTTTCCACATGACTCGCCTTTGCCAATGTTTCCAAATCTTCATCAGATAATCCAACCTTAATCTTTCCGTCCATTATTGCGATAGTAGCCGGTATAGCTCCTTGTTCTCTAATAATATCTTCAACACGTTTAGCCATTTTTACATTTTCTGGATAAGGCATTCCATGAGAAATTATCGTTGATTCCAAAGCGACAATTGCCTTTCCTGTTTCTAATGCATTTTTTACTTCTTTTGTGATATCCAAATATTTTTCAAATTTTTCCATAATTCTTTATCTCCCTTTTTAATAAATTTATTGATAAAATCGGATTTACCGAACACTTATCTTGAATTGTTAAAGCTGCGCTCATACGAGCGTATTCTAAACTTCTGGCCATACTCTCTTTCGTTATTAAACCATATAGTAAAGCTGCACTAAAGGCATCTCCCGCTCCAGTAACATCAACAATCTTGTCATTAGAAATAATTAAAGACTCAAGAAAATAAGTTTTTCCATCTTCAAGATAAGCCATTCCTTGTTTACCTGCCGTTACACAAGCCCTTTTAACGCCTTTATCTTTCCAAAACTCCACTAAATTAAGTAGGTTTTCTTCATCGGTATTGAAGTAACTTTGAGTTTCATCACGATTGCAAATTATTAAATCAACAGCTTTTAAATCAGCTGGAAGATTCTTCATTTTAGGCCCGGATACTCCGATAATAGCTATTCTTTTATCTTCAGCCCTAGCAAACTCAATCAACGACTCCATTGCATCAATGGTAATATTTAAATCAGCTATTACCCATGAACTTAAGATTAGATGACGTTTATGTTCTAAAACCCATTGTCTGTTCATATTTTTTGTTATTTCCATATCGGCAAATCCAACTTGCATTTCTCCAGCTTTGTCAATTACAGCATAATAACTACCAGTGTTATAATAATCTAATTTATCAGTCGCAAAAATATCCATCAACTTCTTCGATTCATTCAAGATTTTTTCTCCATCAGCATCGCTTCCAACAAGTGTCATTAAAGAAACTTTCTGATCAAGTCTAGCTAAATTATCAGCGACATTACGTATGACCCCTCCTAATGAAACCGAAGTCTTAACAGGGTTAGATGTTTTTCTTATCATATCTCCCTGAAGATCAAATATATAATCTAAATTCGCTCCACCTACACATGTTATATATTCATTTTTTTTAAGTAAATAAGGTTTTCCTAAAATATATCCTTTATCTTGAAGCCCAGAAATTATATTAGCAATCGCAGGACGTGATAATGAAATCTTTTCAGCTATTGCTTGTTGATTGATAAAAGGATTTTCTTCTAGTATTTTTAAAATCTTTTTTTCGTTAGTGTTTAACATAAATTACCACCTTTACAAAACATTTGTTTTGTTTCAAACATTTGTAATTACATTATACTCCTAAAAACTTGATTTGTAAATTAATATTGCTTAAAAAATAAAAATTAGGAGAAACTCCTAATTTCCAATTATGAAACTTATAATTTGTTTCAAAACAGATTCATTGATTATTTCTTGCGACTCTGTTACTCCAGCTATCTTTTTAACTACCAACTTTTGTAAAAAATTAAGCTTTTCAAACCTATATGCGCCGCCTAGATATTTAATAAAGAACTTATTTTCTTCTTCTTCAGAAAAATTATTCTTAATAACTAACTCTTCTTCTTGAAAATTCATACCACATAAATAAAATACAGTTTTCTTTTTTAAAAGCAGGTCTTTGTTCTGCTTGATAAATTTACTTACCTTTTTACTGATTCTTCCTATATATACTGGGCTACCGATAATTATAGTTTCATAATCACTTAAATCTAAATTAAGATCTTTTATATTAATCATTTTGACATTACTTAAATTATCTTTCAATAATTCGCCTAGTTTCTCTGTCATTCCTTTTTTACTATCATACACTAACAAAATATTGTTCATCTTCTTTACTCTCCTTCAAAGGCGTTCATAATCGCTAATTTAATACACCTACTTGAAATAGTAGCTCCTGAAATATCATCAATTATTATTGACTGCTCTTCAATAATCCCTTCTTTGATACTCTCGGCAGGTGTTCCTTTTCCATTTAAATGATTCTCATAATCAATGTTTATAATTTCACCATTGTCAACAGTCACAATAACAGTTATGCCAAGATCACCAGAATAGAAAGCACCTCTATATACTCCATCATTCACTTCTTGAAAAGATATATCTTTTATCTCTTCAGATAGTATTTTCTGAGTAGCTTCATTAATATTAATAAAAGCTAGCACACCAAAAACAATCATCAATAAAACAACAACTCCCAAGCCTATAAAAACTATTTTCTTCACTTTATTACTCTCCAATTAAAATTTTAATTTCTTTTTCTATCATATCTAACATTAAATCTTTAGAAAGAGGACTTCTCTTGAATATTGTAAACATCAATTTCGAATGAATGGACGCTGACAATAGTTCAAACAGAACTTCTCTTTCAATTATTATTTGATCATCTTTCAGTTTAGATAATAATTCTCTTAGAAGTATCGTTACTTTAGGTATTAATTTATAAGAAACCGTTTCTACTTCTTTGCCATAATCATTTATAAATACAATTTTGAATATACTGGGGTTATCAAACATATATGTAAAGTATTTTTTTGATGCCAAAATTATTTTTTCTCTTATGTTGTCTGTCAATTTTGTTTCAGAATATATTTCTTTATAGCTTTCTTCTAAATAATCTATGGCAACATAAGTTAATAACGAATCAATATCTTTAAAATAATTATATAAATTCGCATAACTATACCCAGATATTTTTGATATTTCTCTTACAGAGACTGCTTTGAGTCCTTTTTCTTTAATCACTTTTTTAGTAGCATCTATAAAAACTTTTTTCATTTTTTCTTCTTTATTTTTCATACTTAATCCACCTTTCTTAACAGTGTTAATTATCTGAACACTGTTAATATATCAAGATTTTGTGTCTATGTCAAGATTTTTTTAAAATATATATAAAAATTTGAAAATATGCATAATAATAGTTTAATTATAATAATATTAAAATAGTATTTGAGTGAGTTACATTGGTAGTTCTACTATACATGAGAAAAAATGCGACTTTTTAAAAAGTCGCTCATGATTTCATTAAATATTATTTAAGTATAAAAACTTTCGTTTCTTGTCCGTCATCTTGAAGTAAAACATCATTAGATAATTTTGATAAATAATATATCTGTACATAATCACCAGCTGATCCAGCAAAATTCAACCCTAAAACAATATATAAACTTAAGAATAAATTATTTGGAACAAAAAAGATAGCAATTAAAAGAGTAATTCCTAAAATAACTACAGGAGCTAATGCAATCAGAAAAAAGCTCGGTTTATTAAAATATGACTTGCTTCCTGTTGTTAAATATGGAAATCTAAAAGCGTAATTCGGCTTTTTCTTTGATATAATCTGCATGAAAACTCCATGTGTCAATTCATGAAGCATCATATATACAATTACTAATCCTATAGTAATAATCATCTTCGTAATGGTTTTCATATCACTTTTTATTGGGAAATCAAAGCCAATAGCTAAGCCCACCATAGCTAATGCAATAATAATGAAAATTACTTGAATTAAAATACTGATTTTTTTATGAGTTTTCAAGTTGATATTATGGCTATATTTGTATGTTTTAGGAAGTTCGTTAGTGTTGCTTGTATATTTAGAACAGTTCATGATTTCACCTTTATCCTTATATTGTATTTTCAACATGATTCATTGTTGTGATGTTATTTTTAGATATAAACTCTTGCTTGTTTTTTTGATATAAATACAAACCATAAGGAATAACTATAAGTAGAATTATAATAAGTAAATAAATATCAGTTCTTCCGTTTTGGATTGTTACACTTCCAATAATATTAAACACTATATGAAAAAGTATACCTGGTAATAAACTGTTTGTAATAACCACAATCATCGCTAATATTATACCAATCGCTATAGCGACAATAATTTGAACTATCAATTCATTATATTCATATCCTCTAGATAGATTTACAATATGGCCTATCCCAAATGTTACTCCAGAAACAAGAACCGCTCTTTTAACACTTGACTTAGATTGAATTGCTTTCAGCAAAAACCCTCTAAATATCACTTCTTCAATAAATCCCACTCCAATCATTAACACGATTATAGTTAGTAATGATTTCCAATAATAAGATTGATCGAATCCTTTAACTAATTGAATAATTCCGATTGTTATAAGTGGTAAATAAATCATTATCGATTGTTTCTTTTTAATATGATGCTTGTCAAGGCTTGTGAGTTTAAATTTTATTACAACAAGATAAACACCTAGAAATATAGATAGTAATGCAACGCATAATGCTGTAAAATAAGGAATTTCAAGTGTTTCTGATAGAAGCTCACCTATATTTACTGTAAATACATAAATCAAAATCCATAGTATCGCATGTAGAACTTTATTTTTCACGATTTTTCCCACTTCTAGTTTTCTCCCTTTGTTTTAAGTTGAACTTTCATCCCAGTAAAAGCATTCATAAGAATTACTTCTATTTGACTCTCTTCCAAGTCACAATCATTTGTTGCCATTAATGATGCAATCCCATGGGTAATTAACCAAACTGAGAGAAAAAGCTCTTGTGACTGATCAAAGTTTAGTCCCGACATCGCTGATATGATGCTAATAATTTCTTGACTAGATTCATCTTTTATCATTTGAAGAAGGTTTCTTCCTTTAAATTCATCTGACATAAAGAGAAACTTAAAAAGATTCTTCTCAGTTTTTGCAAACTCAATATAAGCAAGTCCTATTCCTAAAAATGGAATTTGATGTTTTTGCATACCTGATTCCATAAATTCATCAAACAAACGTTCCACATAGTTATATAATTCTTTTTTTAGATTATCCATTTGATGAAAAGTTCTAAAAATGGGTTGAACTGAACACTTAAGAGATTTTGCTAAATCTCTTGCATTTAACTTGGATATTCCTTCTTCTTTTAACAACTGAAAAGCTGCTTCCATAATTGATTCTTTTGAAATCTTAACTTTTGGCGGCATATGTCCTCCTTATAATATATCGCGTGTTATGTAACATATGTTATCTATTATATTTCTAGTTTACATTATTGTCAATAGAAATTCTAATAAAATCATATTTTCAGATTATTGAAAACTAGTTGCTGCAACCAAACGTTTTGAAATATATTGATAAGTGCACTCATACGCAATAAAAAAAGCCTGATACTTGAGGCGAATGATAATTCGTTTATGTATCAAACCAATGATTCTTATATGTGCTAGGGCGACTATTTTGATACAATTTCGTACCCCAAGAAAAAGTTCGTACCCTTAAGAAAATATATTAACCCTATAAAAATGGCTTAACAAAGGGAACTGTCGAAAATGACTGTTGTATTTGCTTTATACAGTCAAATAAGTAATTAAACCTTCAATTTAAATATCATTAATACGTGGTTATGTATTTAAGATCCTCCACTCTGACATGTATGGGCCAGTATCATTCGTATCATCATGTATTACATAAACGAACCATATCACTTGATCATAATTATTTATTATACTTTGAACTTGAGTTTGATTTAAAGTAATTTGAGTATTTGTAGTATATGAAGAAGCGTAAATGGTTGCACCTGTGGCGTAATCTATAATCATCAGATGATATTGATTATTGGATGTGTAGTCTAAAGTTCCACCCAAAAATTGCCATGAGAATGTTTGTGATGAACTAGACATTGTAGCGTTATTTGATGGACCAATTAAATTTGCGCTAAATTGAAAATACGTTAGTAAATACCCTAAAGCTGAAGCATTTATAGTCTGTCCATAAAGTGAATTTACACATCCCCAAAGATAGTTAAATTGGACATTCATGTATAATTCAAATAACTCTTCATGTCCATATGCAATTAGTGGGTCACTAGATTCACTTGGTGAATTATCAGCAATGTCCCACAAAAATGCTGTAATCGCAAGTTCGTTAGCTTCTGAAAAGAAACTTTGAGTTGAAATACTTTCAATTGGTATATTATATGCTATTGAACTTATAACGTCAGTGTAGACTGTATCTCCAACATTCGGAATATTTAATGACGATGCTGATTGTGCAACTTGCGCACTAATAGAAAAGTAGGTTGCCCACCCTTCTGACCATGCAAGCAACAATCAATATGTCCAGTAATCCGAAATACCAGATGTACCCTGTAAATAATGATAATCAATCAAGTTATCTGAAATCCCATGATAACCACCAACTGCAGAGATTCCTAAATCATCCGTAGCATAATGCCCATATTCATGCATAATAACGTCCCAATCATGCGCATCATCACCTAAAATGTAAATTTCCCCATCGCTTGGATTAAAATGTGTTGCATTATAAGGAAAATTTATTGTTACACTCGAAGTACTTGACGATAAACTCTTAAAATAGGATTCTGCTAAATATATAGATTGATGTACTTCAAATGATTTACCTAAATCGTTGTTGTTTGTTGCATTCATGTCCAATGTTAATGAAGAAAGTGAAGAAATCATATGAAATTGACCATCAGAAAGGTTATATGAACCACCTGCAGAAGTTTCAACACTTATTGATGAAGATACGGGGCTTACATAAACAGCAATAATAGGATTATTATTCTTGTTAAAGGATAGTGAGTAGTGTCCATTTTGATTTGTGTATCCAGTTTTTATTGGAGTACTAGTACTTCCAACAACTGAAACTTTTACATTTTTTGCAGGATGAGCTACACCATTAACATCTTGCCAAGTAACATCACCACTTATTGTAAAGTTATTAAGAGCCAGAGGTGTTATACCCCTATTTAAACTTACCTTGAAATTTGCTCCATTATTTTCTGACAAATATGCTTGATATAAATCATTATTTTCAAAATACAATTCCATTGTGTGGTCTTTTGAAATAGTAGAAATATAATCAAATTCATTGGTCGAAAATATGTAAATGGTTTTTTCAAGCATATGAATTAGTAAATTGTTTTCATCAAATAATTCGAATATTACTAAAATTTCAACATCATATAAATCTTAAACATGACCTGCAATTAGATGTGGGTTATTATTCTCAAAATAGATTATTTCAGGTCCATCAACTTCAACTTTACTATTATCATATTTATAAACAACATTAATATGATGAGCATTCACATTTGATATATCTATAAATACTTTAAAATCATTTTCATGGGTAATTTTGTTATCTATAACTTCTAGAACTAACTCTTTTCCCGGTTTTGCAAGGCTATTTTCAGAAAATGATGTACTACTGTTATCACTTGGAGATATGACTAGAAAATGTACGCACAAAAACAAAACTAATATATGCAAAAATATTAAAGAGATTTTCATTATTTAGTTACTCCAATCACTCATAAAAATAATAAGCCGTAAACGTACCGCCAGGTTCATCGTTGAAAATAGTGCTATCCCCAAAAACGATACCTCCATCTTTATGTTTAAAATATAACGCACATCCTGCACCATTAATAAAAATTGCTTCTGGTGCAAATATATGGAAATAAATTTCACCACTATTTATAGTCAATGAATCTATATCAATTTTATAGATTATTGATTTGTGAAACTCTATTGTATATCCACCATCAGGTATTTCATTTGACCATTGATGAATGGTAAAAAGATTTTTAGAATCACTAAAATTACTCCAATTTTCTTGATGTAGAGATTGAATTATATTCCCTGAACGATCGCTCAATGACACATCAAAAATTACATTTTCAAAGGAATTATAAATATCTTCGCTTGTAATCAATGTATTTATGTTATGTCCATAAAAAACCTCTACATACGGTTCATTATCAAACGTAAAAAAACTGTAAGCCACCCTTATATTTCCATATACTTTTGATTGTCCACTAATTGCATCCAATCCTTCAGAAAACCAAACAACTTTTTCTGGAGAAACCGTTTGTGTATTTATTGAATCAATTTTATCGCTTGATTCCGCTGAAGAACATGCAACAACAAACACACTTACAAAAATAATTAATAAACTAAAAGATATCTTTTTCAAGTTTTTTCACCTCTTATCTTTCTGACTTATTATTTCAACTTCATAATATATCTAAGTTTAGATCTTGTCAATATCTGACTGTGTATTTGTATATGTCAATATGCAAGTGTGCTGTAACACCTGATGTCTAAAGTAAACAAGTTAAACCTATGGGTTTCACATATCAAAAATTATGAAAATTACTTAATTCTAACTATGAAAAGTATTGAAATATTATTTAAATTGTGTAAATCGAGGGCAAATCGTGTAATTTTATTTGTAATCGTATAAAGGCATCTGAATTTTGAATCAAAATTGATCTTTCTGTATCAGTTAATTTACAAATTACCATGTATCAGGTCATCAATCGTCATATTATAGATTTGAGATAATCCGTAGATGACATCGAGTCTTGGTAATCTAGTTCCTGTCTCATAGCTTTTAAGAGTTGCTCCACTAATACTTAGTAGATTAGCAACAAACTTCAAAGACATTCCATGATATAGCCTTTGATGCTTTATCGCTTTACCGATTTCTTTTTTATCAATCGATTTGAGTTTTAACTTGTGTTTTGGAAAACAGATTCGACTCCAATTTTTCATTATTTCATCGATATTATTAAATGTTTTGATGTTGTATTTAAAAATCTTATTATTAATCAATGATTCTTCCAATAATAGAATTTGTTCATCAGAAAGTGAACATTTTAATACTTCATACTGTTCCATTATTTCTTTTGCTTCTTTATATGATTTGATGTTTTTAATACGATAACTCGTACTTTCTATACTATCTACACCTTGATGACAGACTTCGCTCGTCTTAAATAATGTCTACACCAATTCCAAAAATCAGTCTCATTATTTCTAAAATGCATTTTTAAAGTTTTCTTTATATATGTTTAGAGCATTATTTTCAATAGATAATTTACTTAGCAAACCATCAAGTGTAGCTATTGTCGAATATTTATATTTATGGTGTTTAATGATTTCTTTAAAAATCGCATCAGAATAAGCATTTGCACCATATTCTTTTTCTTCATTATAACGAATATAATCTATATCCATAATTGTACTTACTTTTTCAATTAACTCTAGTGCAGTAATTAGGCTAACAACTTCATCATAAAAATAAGTATCAAATTTAATCAACTGATATTTATCGACTGATTTGTTATTAGCAATTATCTTGTTCGTATAAATCTCAACACAATCACTATCTTGATCTCCAATATCATAGTAATTATACATAGTTTTGCCAATAAACATTCCATTAAAATAATCAATATAATATTCTTTAATCGCTTCACCTAAGTCAATCTCTTCATCAAAATTTATGGCATAAACTCCTTTTGCTATACTTGATACTATTTTTTCATCTTCTAATCTGTTTAATATTTTTAGAAGTGTTTTATATGGAATCACAGAAAACCGATGATTTTGTTCAAACTGAACATCAAATATTTTTCCTTGATTTTGTTTACAAAACTCTCTTAATGTTTGCGTATAGTTCATAATTTCACCCTCTTTAGTATATATTATATCAGTTTATGTCGACATTTTACATAGTTTACTCGACATTGTCGACTTTTTTCTGACCAACCAATTATTCATTAAACATCGTTATAGAGGGATAAACATAAAAAAGACACCTTGTAATAGATACAAAATGTCGACTTTTAAATTATGGAACGTGCAACCTATTTTAATACAATTACGCACCTCTGATGTTATTTTACGCACCCTAAAGAAGTTTGTATAACCCTAAGCAGATTTAACGCTTCATCTCTTATTTTTTATAGCAAACATACCAAATGTCTGATCCTTCAAAACCGCAAGATTCGTATAATAGTTTTGGGTTTGTATCATTATATAGTCTACCTGATACTGTCACAAAATCAGCCTTTTTTGATAATCTATACAATAATTCTTCAACAATCATTCTTCCATATCCTTGGCGTTGATACTTAGGCATAACTTGCACCCACTCAATAACTCCTTCTTTTGTATTCTCATCATATTCCGCTATACCACTCGCAATTATACAACCATCAACAATCATTTTAACCCAAAGTGACTTATCATAAGTTGGATGATTTGTCCAACGCTCAACATCCTCAATATTCACAGTAATTCTTTCATTGCTATATGAATGATTAATCTGCAATATTAAATCTTTCATGTCTTGAGCAATCTTAATATCAGAAATTGATTGATGGGGTTTCAAGGGTTTTTCTAAATAGTGTATAAGCCTAAAATATTTCTCTACATGATTATATAAATCGTCTTCACGATAGTAACTTTCATGAAATACATCTATATTTGAGGGTTGATTAAATAATAGGTATTTCCAATATGGAATGGATAATTTCGCACACGGATTAACTAAATATTCTTCCTTTGTCATCTTATTTCCTCATTACTCATAACTTATATTGAACATATCAAGTAATTTCTTATATTTGTCTTGTCCAGACAGACATGTATCCAGAAGATATCCTTTTTCACTTTTCCACTCTTTTAAACCTCTATAATAAAAGAGTTTAATACTTTCATCAATCGTGAATGGAACAAATCCGTGACGTAAACATTCTTTAAATGCTATTAATCTTCCGACTCTACCATTACCATCTTGAAATGGGTGTATACATTCAAATTGATAATGAA
>Ga0265294_10009067_pt1 | contig 11516 bp, 9 predicted proteins | sample MunlanPumphouse3_FD_192504 | JGI IMG/M metagenome (GOLD analysis project Ga0265294, IMG submission 192504) | Groundwater microbial communities from a municipal landfill in Southern Ontario, Canada - Pumphouse #3 | ecosystem: Environmental > Aquatic > Deep subsurface > Groundwater | place...
CCGTCATAGCGCCGTACTGTGCGCGATTTGCCAACAGCTAAGATATTATTGCTGCCGGTTCCCCATATTCCGTATAAGTCGGCAGTAGTAGAGCTTGCCATCGAGGACCAGGAGGTGCCGTCATAGCGCAGTATTGTGCCCGATTTGCCAACTGCATATATATCAGCGCTGCCGGTTCCCCATATTCCGTATAAGTCGGCGGTGGAAGTGCTTGCCATCAAGGACCAGGAGGTGCCGTCATAGCGCAGTACTATGCCCGATTTGCCCACGGCGAAAACATGTGTGTTATCGGCACCCCAGACAGCGTTAAGGTCAGCCGAAGTGCCGCTCTCCATAACCGACCATGAGCCTACACTGTCAGCGGATACCAAAGCGCCCGCTGAAGTAATAAACACAATAAGAGCTGTTACAACAGCCATTAGTTTATATCTATTGTTCATTCTCATAATCTATGTCTGCAAATATATTAAATAAACTACAACTATTATTATCTATGATTTTATCACATTCGGCATTAGGTTGTTCAAGACTGTATTTTTTAAAAAATTACTTGAATTATCGAATATACGAATGATATGATGGGTTTAAGCAAGCGTAAAACCGGCCTGAAAATGTGTTTTTTTTATGAATACAATTATGAAACGACTGGCAATAATACTGGTTGGTATCTTATTATTTAATATGTTACCGGTATTCGCTTCTCCGATATCGGCGCAGGCAGCGGCAGATTATGATATTAAAGAAGTAAACTTTGTTTTCCTGCATGGTTTTAACAGTAATGCCGGTTCTGTTCAACCGCTGGGGGATGCAATATTTGATAAACTGCCTGAATATATCTCCTCGTATGAGAGGAATAACCCCGGTATCCAAATCGTTTCCGACACTCTATACAGGTCGTATATCAACAACGTTGATATCGAAACCTGGGCAAGCAATATTGCAAGTGATATAAACAAACGTTTCGCCGGTAAAAATAACCTGGTACTTATCGGGCACAGTATGGGAGGTAAAGCAGCGCTCTACGCAGTAGCACACAATATCGGTAATCTGGCCGAAAAGGTGGCGATGGTTGTAACAGTAAACAGCCCGATAAAGAAACTGTCAAGCTACTATTTCATCGGGGGAGACACCAATTTAGGCTACGAGGGAGCCCAATTGCTGCTTTCCGACCAGGGAGTGCTCAATTCCATTGCTAACTACGACAGCTCCGAAGACGGATTATGGGTGGCTAACAATAAACACTGGCTGGCTCTGGTTTCAGCCGAATCCTATCCACTGAGCCCGCAATTCGATGCCACAGGAGTTGACCTGCTGCCAAGGGATATGGATGACAGCATAGTGCCGATTTCGTGCCAGTATGCAGATGGCGCAGACGTGATTTATTATGGGGAATACGCCCACAGTGATTTCAAGATACTTAAAGAGGTTGCCGATAATTTGGCAGACCAGATACTGAGATATATCTTTGGTGGTAATATGGACTTTTCGGTACTCGGCAGAGCTGGCTCTTTCGAGCATAAATCCGACCTTTTCCCCGGCACGGATTACTGGGAAGATACGGTGGGAGGACTTTCTGCCGATAGCGGAACAATAACCCATTTTAACGAATCTTATTTTAAATGGCAGCACTGGGAAGATATAGTCGGGATAGAAGATATTGCAGGAACCCGCTGCAGTTTCCAAACAAGTCAAAAAGTTTCTTTTCCTCTTTTTACGGGAATTACAGAAATAGGATGGGTAGACCCTGATAATACCCGGGATGGGCGTATATACATAAAAACCAGAGCAGCGCCACGAAGCACGGTGCAGGTTTTTTGGAGCATCTATCAACAGGGACTGTTGCCTGAAGGTATCGAGCGCAATCATTACGAAGTTGAAATAGAAACCGGTACCCAATCAACAGCTGTCGGAGCGGTATTCTGGGAAACTAACAACCCGCGCGATATCAGGTTGCATATCAGCTCGCAGGCACGAAGCCCTTTTCACTGGTTCAGGGTTCAATGGAGAGTATATTACACTGAAAGCCGTGAGGTTAAAATTATCGATTCGCTTCCGCTAAGGGTTGTATCGCAATAACTTGCTAATTGCCGCTATACTTTATATTCCGAATCCGGAGCGGGTTTTATACAGATTCATCAAAGCCTGCATGGTTACTACACCGATTACCTTATTGTTTTCCAGAACCGGTATATACTCGATATTTCGCTGATACATATCCTCGTACAGCTCATTTGCCGCCTGCCGCCTATACGCTATCCTCATCTCCTTATAAGGAGTCATAAAATCGCTTACCGGCGCTTCCGCTTTCTTTTTCCTGATGGCAGTCTTAATCTGTTTAAGAGTCATAATTCCCTGCAATTTATCATCTTCAACCACCAATGCATAATGCCAACCGCTGGTAAGGATAAACTCCCGAATCAGCCGCCTGACTGTATCCTGCCCGGTTACTACCGGCAATTCGCGGGTCATGACATCTTCCGCCTTGATTGTTTTAAGAACCTCATATATTCTCATCTGCTTGCGGGTATATCCGGCGGCAATCTGAATCGATAAACCCAGTATTACAATCAAGAGGTCTGCAGTCCATTGCCTTGTGATTATCAGTAACATCACACCGGCAAAAATCAGGATTAAACCGGCGCCCCACCCCAGCAAACTGGCTATGCGGGTTGCCCGGTAATAGTCACGAGTCTTTCTCCATATCAACAGACGCAGAATTTCGCCGCCGTCAAGAGGATAGACCGGAATAAAATGTATCAGGAAAAACAGGGAAAATATATAGGAAAACAATTCCGCAACTCCTGCTAAGGCGTAAATGCCCATATCGACAAACGTGGCATAGAGCCCGTAAAATACTGCGGCTAACAGAAAATTGGACAGATATCTGGAAAAATACAGAAGCGGAGGATGGGTGGAATAGTATTTGTCAGCGCTTTCTTTATACACACCGCCAAAAACAAAAAGGATTACCTTTTTTGACCACGGCTCTTTGCGGAAAACTACCTTACCGAATACAAACTCGCGAAAATAAAGCAATGCAAAAAACAGCAGTGAAACAAAAGCTCCGAAAAGTACCCTTAAAAACAGCGAGTACTCTTCCGCAAATTGCAGAGTTACAATAATTGTAATCAGAATTAGAAAGGGTATCCAGGTATAATGAACTTTGATTCTCAAAATACTATCCTCCACCCGCCTATCTATCCAGGTATATTGTAATACCAATTCGATTTGTATTATTTATAACTTTTCGATTAAAGTTTATCATAAGATTATAACGACAGGAAATCTATCGGCAATTATATTTTTATATCATTTTAATATTAGCACTATTTAGCTGGTATAAACCTGCAATAACCCCTGAAGCGCAATGACTGTCTTGTTGTTATGTCATATTTGCCCTTTTGCATGAATGAAGTATAGAATAATTGATACTACAGATTTCGGAGGTTAGCAATGATTAGCCCGAAAATAACCGCAAAATTGATTTCGGCGCAAAGAAATGAAATAACAGAGCATTTCATCTATAAAAAACTGGCTCAATCAACTAAAGATGCTCATAACAGAGAAATTCTTTTACATATTTCCAAAGATGAACTCCGCCATTACGACTTCTGGAAAAAATTAACGGGTAAAGATGTCAAACCCAATAAGTTAAAAATCTTTTTCTATTACCTGTTATCCAGAATATTGGGTTTGACCTTCGGCATTAAGCTTATGGAAAGAGGCGAGGATTTAGCCCGGTCGGTGTACCGTAAATTATCGGAAAGCATACCGGAAGCATTGGAAATTGCCGAAGAAGAAGATAAGCACGAAGAAGAACTGATTAATATGATTGAAGAGGAACGCCTCGAGTATGTCGGTGCTATGATTCTCGGATTAAACGATGCGCTGGTAGAACTGTCCGGTTCACTTGCCGGTTTTACACTGGCATTACAGGACTCGAAACTGGTCGCTATGGTAGGTTTAATTACAGGAATCGCCGCTTCCCTCTCGATGGGGAGTACCAGTTACCTGGCAAGCAAAGCGGAAAACACAAGTCGTTCTCCTATTAAGTCGGGGCTTTATACCGGGTTCTCTTATATTCTTACGGTAACGTTACTGGTACTTCCTTACCTGTTACTGTCGAACGTGTTTATCGCGCTTGCGGTTATGATTATTAATGTAATACTGATAATTCTGGTATTTAATTTCTATATATCTGTCGCACAAAACCTGTCATTTAAGAAAAGGTTTTCCGAGATGGCGATATTAAGCATTGGCATTGCCGCTGTGTCATTCGGTATCGGATTCCTGATGAGGCAAGTATTCGGCATAGATATATAATATCGGTAGAATAAAATCGGGGGAACAAAATAGTCCCGCCTCGTGTACGATACGAAACGGGACCTTTATCGATATCTAATCGCTGTTGCCGTTCCCAGGCGTAATTTCACATGTACCCTTTTTAACTATATCCCTGTATATCCAGTTTCTCATTACCAGAGGCGGAATAACCGTCGTAATAAGACACATCAGAATAATCGCCGAATAGACTCCCATATCGATAAGCCCCTGGTTAAGGCCGATTAAAGCGATAATCATACCTACCTCTCCGCGGGGAGCCATTCCGACACCGACAATCGAGGAGTCTTTCCAGCTCATTCCATATAGCTTAGCCGGCAACCCGCATCCAACAACCTTGGTAACTATGGCAACCACGGTCAGGACCAGTACAAACCATACAACATCAAGTGTTATATAATGAACGTCCATTATAACGCCCAGAGAAGCAAAGAAAATTGATGCAAATATAATCTGTAAATGCTCCGCTCCTTCCCTGAATACCACCCCCCTGCTCAATCTAACCTCAGAAAAAGAGGCGCCCGCTAAAAATGAGCCCACTATAGCCGATAAACCGACCCATTCCGCTACCAGCGCATATAAAAAGGCGGTCATAATTGCAAAGATAAAAATGGATTCCGGATATTTATTGCAAAGAGAAGTATCGTCAAGCTTCACCATCAATTTAGCAAAAACCAACTTACCCACCAGTATACCGATACCTATAAAGGCGATTGCAATGCCAGCCGTAATCAGAATCGAGACCGGCGAAATTTCCCCGGAAACAACTCCTTCAGCCATCGATAAGAACAGTAGAGCCAGAACATCATCCACCACAGCGACCGCGATAATAGCCTTGGCAGCTTCGGTCTGCAGTTTCCCCATTTCACGCAAGACATTTGCCGTTATTGCAATACTGGTTGCCGCAAGAGCAACACCGATAAACACTGCCGCTTTAAAATCAAACCCGAACAACTCAGCGGTGAAGAAGCCACCTAAAACCGGTATCACAACACCGCATAAAGCGATAACCAGATAGCGTACTTTGGCAATTTCTTTTATACTGAATTCCAAGCCGATTGTGAAAAGCAGTACTACTGCTCCGAGGTGTGCAAGGGAAGAAACAAAATCGGTATATGTTACTAAACCCAGTAAACTGGGGCCTACCAAAATACCTGCCAGTATTATTCCCACAACAGCAGACTGATTGATTCTATGGGCAATCATATAACCTGCCAGAGCTACAAACAACAACAGGCTCATCTGAAAATCTGTGCTTGCCAGGATTCCTTCACCAAACAATGGTTTTACTCCTCCTTTTCACCGCCGGTTAAGACTAAGCATTTATACTTTCAATTACTCGATAACTGTTTGGGTTATGATTTTTGAACAATAAATAGCGGTTATTAGTAAAATGATTTTTACATAAAACCGCATCTATCATTCTTTTTATGTATAACGTAATAATATAGCTAAAATAATATCTTTAGTATGACTTACCTGTCAAATGAACGCAAGCACACAGCATTGAATGGGATTTAAGCATGAAAGAGGAGTTTTTAAACATTGATTATTCCGCCATAATAACCAGTAACTCGGGATGCAGATGAAGATAACAATCGCTGTCTTCAGGTAAAGGACCGGCAGATGATTTAGAAATAACAGCCTCCAGGTATCTTTTTTCCGATGTATCCGATTTGATGCGCAGCCTGTAATTGCTGCTGGCGATTCCTTCCATTTTATGACTGACTGCAGCAGCCAATGTGTTTTCCCCCGGCTTGTCTGTCAGCGATATATATTCAGGACGTATCCCCAGAATTATCTCCTGATTCAAGAAATAATTGGCTGCTCTGTCACTGACTACTCTAAGGCTTTCTCCCCACGAAGGAACATCTACGGTAATATTTTTCCCGTCTATGCCGGTAATAACCCCTTCGATTAGATTCCTCATACCGGTCATTTTAGCCACATCGCGGTTAACCGGATGAGAAAAGACATTTTCCTTGGTATCATGCTGAATAATGGCACCTGAATGATAAACCGCCACATTCGAACCAAGTTTATAACCTTCGTTAAGGTCGTGGGTTACAAAGAGAATACTGCCTCCGAATACATTCTGTAAGTCCATCAGTTCCAGTTCCAAACGTTCTTTAAGCACCGGGTCGAGTGCCGAAAACGGCTCATCCAGCAGAAGTACATCCGGTTCAGGCGCAAGGGCACGCGCTATAGCTACTCTCTGCTGCTGCCCGGCAGAAAGCTGGCGCGGAAAACGGCCCTCCAGCCCATCGATATTCATATTTTCCAGAAGCTGTTTAATTTTCGCTCTAATTTCATCTTTAGGTGTATCTTTTAATCCGTAGGCAATATTGTCCCATACATTCAGATGAGGAAAAAGGGCATAGTGTTGAAAAACAAAACCTACCTTACGTTTCTGCACGGGGAGGTTAATCTTGTTTTTGGAATCGAACAATACCCTGCCGTTAACCTCAACATAGCCCTCATCCGGTTTCATAAGACCGGCAACACTCTGCAGGGTCATTGTTTTTCCCGAGCCGGAAGGTCCCAGGATTGCCAGTATTCCGCTCTCGGCTGTCAGCCTGACATCCAGGCTAAACCCCGGTAATTCTTTTTTTGCTTCTATCTTTAACATATTAACCCTGCTGATATGACCAAAATACTAGCTTACCTTAACCGGCTTCATCTTTGCCGCCATCCCCTTCCAGTACGCTATAGCCGCCAGCGAGACAAAGGAAATAGCAAGAACGATGATACACAAAACCATTGCCTTATCCATATCACCGGCTTGTATGGCAAAATAGATTGCAATAGGAATAGTTTGAGTTTTACCGGCGATATTACCCGCCAGCATCAGTGTGGCGCCGAATTCGCCCAGTGAACGGGCAAAAGCCAAAACGGTCGCCGCAATAACTCCCGCTTTTGCCAATGGCAGCGTAACTGTCCAGAAGACTCTCCATTCACCGGCGCCCAACGTACGCGCGGCCGCTTCGATATTGGGTTCCACCTGCTCAAAGGCCCCTTTAGCCGTCATATACATTATGGGGAATGCCATTACGGTAGCTGCAATAACGGTCGCTTCCCAGGAAAAGACAATTTTTTCTCCAAATGCCAGGAGTGTTTTTCCGATAGGACCGTTAACACCGAATACCAGTAAAAGAATGTAACCGACCACCGTCGGCGGCAACACCAACGGCAGTATAAATAATCCGTCAATTAAACTTTTGAACCTTCCCTCATAGCGTGCCATCCAGCGTGCCGCCGCAATGCCCAGAAAAAAAGTGACTGCGGTGGTTACAGTAACTGTCTTCAGTGATACCAGTAATGGTTCCAGATAATCCGTCATGATTTTATTTTACCTAATGCTTATTTAACCTGATATTTTAGTATGAATGTCTGTATTACTCAACTGCCGCACTGAAACCGTATTTTTCAAAAATAGCCATTGCTTCAGAACCGGAAAGGAAAGCCAGGTATTCTGATGCGGCATCGACATTTTCGGAAGCTTTAACGATAGCGGCCGGATAAACAATCTTGGAGTTTATTTCATCCGGAGCAGTGGCTACAATCTTAACTCCGTCTGTTATGGCTGCATCGGTCGAATATACTATGCCTGCATCGACATTGCCGGTTTCGACATAAGCCAGAACATCCCTTACAGTGCTGCCCTGCATCAATTTATCTTCCAAATCATCGGTTATTTCCAAAAGTTCGAACAGTTGATAGGCATATGTTCCGGCAGGAACGAAAGAAGGGTCGCCGACAGCGATTAAACTTATGGCGCCCCCGAGCAAATCCTCAAAACTGTCTATTTCAAGAGTACTGTTCTTATTTACAATCAGCACAATGCTGTTTTTAAGTATATTTATACGTGTATCCGACAGTATTAATCCGCCGTTTTCCAGATTATTCATCTGCTTGGCTGCAGCGGAAATGAATACATCACAGGTCGCTCCCTGTTCTATCTGAGTTTGCAGCGTACCGGAGGCTGCATAATTAGCAACAATGGTGACATTGGGGTTAGCATCCATATAAACTGAGTTTACTTCGTTCAAAGCATCGGTTACACTGGCCGCCGATGATATATTCAGCGTTATATTACCTTCTTCATTAGCGGTGCATGCTGCCAGTGGCATAATCATCATAATCGCAATTGAAAATGCCATTATTTTTATCAGTCTCTTCATAATTATCCTTCACTCCCTTGCCTGTAAAATAGTTGCCTTGCAATAATATTTTATTGATATCCCGATAACTGTATTTATTTACTTCAGCCCTCCTTCACGCAGGCGCACTTCCTGCTGTAAATATTACATGCATCCGGTAAACAAACGAAAGCAGAGAAAAGACAGAGTCTTCGGCCTGGCAAAAAGAATTAATACGAAAACAATTCATTTTTTCTCCTTTTCCAACGGGAAGCAAAACCGTTTCCGGTAGTGCCGTCTAGATATATCATCTGCCGGCTGTCTGCCCTAGAGTGCTCCTTAGGCATAACAGCTCCGGAGAAATCACACATTTATATCATAATCGCTATAGTAATGTCAATATACCGCATTCCCTTTTTTAGATTTTTATATGGGAATGTTTGATATAGGCATATATTATTTGATAAGCTGATAAAGTATTCGATTGTTATTGGAAACTTTATGCGTCAACAAAGCCGGAATCGTTCTTTTTTCAAAGCCAATTTTTCAGGCGCTCCAATTACTGCTATAATTTAATTTTAAGAAATTAATCACAAGGAATAGAATTATATGGATGTTGCGGAAATACATAAAAATACCAAACTGCTGGTCGACGGTATCCCCTGCAGCGTGGATGAAGTTGACTTTACCAAGCCCGGCAAAGGACGAGCAATCTACCGGGTGAAATTAAGGAACCTGCTGGACGGCACCACCACCGAAAAAACCTTTCATTCAGGAGAAAAAGCAGAGGAAGCCCAAACCACCTACCAGCAGGAGCAGTATCTTTATAAAGACGGCGACCATTATATATTTATGAATACGGAAACCTTCGAGCAGCTTTTTGTGAGCGAATCACAAATCGGCGATAAAAAGGATTTTCTAAAAGAAGGTATTCTGGTCGATATGCTGATGTTCGGTGAAAGACCGATTGATATCACCCTCCCCAACTTTATCGAGTTCGAAGTGCTGGAAAGCGAGGTTGCCATCAAGGCGCAAACCATTTCTCCCCAACTAAAAGCGGCAACCATAGAAACCGGAGCCGTTATCGGCGTACCCACTTTCATTAATGTGGGGGATATCATTAAAGTAGACACACGCACCGGAACATATGTAGAGCGTATCAACAAGAAGTAGCGTAATGGAAGATGAAAAACAGCATCTCCTTCATCTTGAATCCAATTTAAAGACCAGAGCTTTAATCTACAAGCATATCCGCAAGTTTTTTGACGACAGGGGTTTTCTGGAAGTGGAAACACCTGTGCGCGTTCCGGTAATCGCACCGGAACCCTACATTGTTCCTTTCGAGAGTGAAGACTGGTTTCTCTCTACCTCCCCGGAGTTGCATATGAAACGTATGCTGGCTGCCGGTTATAAAAAACTCTTCCAGTTCAGCCGCTGTTTCCGCAAAGGCGAACAGGGACGCCTTCATAACCCCGAGTTCACAATGCTGGAGTGGTACTGCGCCGACGCCGGTTATATGGTAATAATACAACACATCGAAGACCTGGTTTCATATCTTGCAAAAGAATTGGGATTAAGAAGAATTAATTACGGTAATCTGGAGTTCGATATTTCCACACCCTGGTCCAGAATTACAGTAAAAGATGCTTACCTCAAACTTGCCGGATGGGACCCCACCACCCAACCCGACCCGCTCAGATTCGATATCGATATGGCGGAAAAAGTTATTCCCGGGCTTTCCAAAGACCACCCTACCGTGCTTTTAGACTACCCTTCATATGCCGCTGCTCTGGCACGTATTAAGCCGGATAACCCCAATGTTGCCGAGAGAGCCGAGATATTTTTCAGTCAACTTGAACTGGCAAATGTTTACAGCGAACTGGTTGATGCCGATGAGCAGAAAAGACGCTTCGATGAGGCAATAGAACAAATCGAAAATGAGCAGGGAAAGCGCATGCAGATGCCGGATAAATTCCTTGAAGCAGTGCCCTTTATTCCCGAATGCGGCGGTGTCGCCCTCGGCATAGACCGGCTGGTTATGTTGTTATGTAATGCCAGCTCTATCGATGAAGTAATTCCCTTTACAGCAGATAACGCGTAATTCATAGCATATCTGATAGGAAGTCCCGACAGGTCGGGAATGAAGGACAGACAGCAAAATTGTCATGCTGAATTCGTGAGGGACGAATGAAGTCCAGATAAATCGGGATTTCGTTCCGGTTTGCCGGAACTCAACATCTTGTGTGGGGTATGTGCAACTGGCACAAAGGTTACATTTTAGTACAGGCACATAGGTTACACTTTTAATATGGCGTTATCTTATACCTTTTTTCATCCAGCAATCCCAAAGGATATGAGCTATAAGATATTTCCCATAATTGCTCGTTTATTTGCTTTAATAGCACATATTCTCCAATCAAAGGATCTGACAAGAAAACCAATCTGCCATTCCATTTAATGCACCCATTACTATGCACATAACGTATCGTGTCATTGTCATCATATTCTACTTTAGGCAGCTTTACCGGATATGGCCTTGCAGAGTGAGAATAGACAGATATCGGAGGCTTCTGCCCAAGCGCTTCATGAGGCCTTTCATTATTGTACTCTTCGATAAAGCAGTTAAATGCCTTTTGTTGTTGAGTCATATCCTTCTTGGGCGGATTGGCTGTCATCTGTTTTAAGGTACGATGCATTCTTTCATGCCTGCCATTTTGCTGAGGGCAGCCTGCTTTAATCCTTTCCGGTTTTACGCCTAGTTTTATAAACCAGACAGATAACCGTGACAATCCTCCCAAACCAGAACCTGCAAAAGGAGTACCGTTATCCGTCCTTATTGCTTCAGGTAGTCCATACTGTCGAAATACCCACTCAAAATACGGCTTGGTCTGGTAAAAGGTGGGGCGAGTCAATCCATTACATCCCAGAATGTATCGGCTGTAATTATCTGTTATCGTAAGCGGATAACATAATTTCCCATCGCCTGTTCTAAACTGACCTTTATAATCTGCACTCCACACCTTGTTTGATTTATTA
>Ga0265294_10009069_pt1 | contig 11514 bp, 8 predicted proteins | sample MunlanPumphouse3_FD_192504 | JGI IMG/M metagenome (GOLD analysis project Ga0265294, IMG submission 192504) | Groundwater microbial communities from a municipal landfill in Southern Ontario, Canada - Pumphouse #3 | ecosystem: Environmental > Aquatic > Deep subsurface > Groundwater | place...
TCCCGCTACGGGAAACTAATTCTACCGGATCTTTCTCCCCCATATCAAAAGGATAATCAGTACCCATCAAGACCTGACCGGCTCCTGCAAAATCTACCAAATATTGCAGTGCCTTTTCATTAAACAAAATTGTGTCAAAATAAATCCTCTTTAGATAACAGTCAGGTGCTTTAACTTGTTTAACCTTTGGTTCAGGGCGCACCTTATAGCCATGTGCCAGTCGACCAAACTGATACGGCAAAAACCCCCCTCCATGTACAATGCAGACCTTCAAACCGGGACACTGCTCCATCACACCACCAAAGATCAGACTTGCAGCTGCAATGGTAGAATCCAAAGGATTTCCCAATAGATTAGTGAGATAATATTTACTGAACATCCCTTTGGCGCCAACATAATAAGGATGCAAAGTAACCAACACTTGTAACTCATCACAGGCCTTAAAGAAAGGCAAAAATTTGGGGTCATCATATTGCTCGCCTTCGACATTTGAACCGATTTGCACCGCTTTGAAACCCAATTCTTCCACACAATAATGCAATTCCTCAACTGCCAAAGCGGGGTCCTGCATCGGTACTGTGCCCATACCCAAGAAACTCTCCGGATATGCCCTAACCTGTTCCTTGATACTGTTATTTACCAGCCGAGCAACTTTCGCCGCCAACTTAGCCTCTGCCCAGTAATAAAAGAGAGGCGGAGCTACAGATAAAACAGCCATATCTATACCGGCTTCTGCCATATCCTTTAATCTTGCCTCCGGATCATAAAACCCGGCTAATAGCGGGTAGGTATAGCCTTGATCATGACAGACCCAAGTGATTCCTTCCTTTTTTACCAGCTTAGCCTGTAAATCATTTTTCTCCTTGGCAAGCATTGCCACAAATTCCTGCGGGAGAAAATGGGAATGGATGTCTATTTTCACTCTCTTACACCTCCGTCACTTTACCGTAAACTTCCGGTTGCCGGTGTTTCACCAGATCTGTCCCCGGCACCACCGATTTATTACGGCTGAGGACTAATTCCAGTTGTGAGGAAATGATCTGATCACCCTCAGGAAAAGCCGAAGCAATGATATTTCCTCCGGGATTAACAATCAAACTAAGACCACAACCACTATAACCCCAGACATTACTGGTAACCAGGAAGACCTTGTTTTCCGCGGCTCTGGTACGCGCAAACAAGCGGTGATAGTCGGAGGAAAAATTAGTCATCCAGCAAATCATATCAGTTCCCTGAAGCATCAAACCCCTGGCAACTTCCGGAATAAGACCTTCATAGCCCATCATGATTCCCAGCCGCCCAAACGGTGTCTCAAAAACGGTCTGCTTAGTTCCACAGGTAAAATGCTGCAATTCTGAAGTATCTAAATGACATTTATCCGTAAAGTACTGTTCACCAGTAGGAAGGGTTAAAAAGCCTACTTTTACTTTTTTAAATTCCCTTTGTTGTGCGGTACTAAGCACAAGGGCAACTCCATGTTTTTTAGCCAAAGCGATGGCCATAGAAGGTAAACTTTCCGCCGCCTCATCCCCATAGAGACAGGGGAGTTCAGGGAAAACAAGTAGCTTTGAATATTGGCTCGCCATCATCGGAACAATTTTTTCTAATTTATTTACAAACCCAGCGAAATCCAGGTCATCCTGCAACTGAACTGAACTGGCAAACACACTCAGCTCCGAAGGTACCACCTTTTCCTGTAAAAACTTCGTTACAGGTAGTTCATGAGAATCTTCCAGCAAGGAATAAAGCTGAGGCTTACGTCCCTTAAACACATCGAATTCTGGATTTAGTTGTTTGTTATCACTTAAGGAAAGATCAATCTCGGCGGTGATGATTTCTTCTTGATCTGAAGAAGCAACCGCTAATTCGTACCCGGTGGGCGAAATAATACAACTCTTGCCACAACAGACAATGCTTTCAGCTTCTATGCCTACTTTGTTAGCAGCTATATACCAAACCCTATTTTCCACTGCCCGACTCGGCAGGATATATTCATATTGAGGATTAGAAAGTTTGCTAGGATTAGAACCGGAGGTGACCCAGTTGGTCACATCAACGATCACCTGAGCCCCTTTTAAGGCGAGAGTCCGGGATATCTCAGGCTGGCGACCATCATTACAAATAATTATGCCAATCTTACCAAGTGCTGTCTCAAAAACCGGATAATCAGTACCGGGCGAAAACCATTTATCGTCAAAATGCCATAAAAAGGACTTTCTAGCTGTACCCACTACCTTCCCGTCAGGGTCAATTAAATAGGCAGAATTATAAAGGCAATCGACGGTAATTTCGGGGGCACCCACGATGAGATAAATTTTATGCTGTCGTGCCTTCGAACAAAACGCGCTGATTGCCTTTTCCAACCCGGACAAAGCTTTCTCTATAGATGAAGTTCCTAGCCCATGCAAACCTAAAAAGTAGGCCGGATAGATACACTCTGGTAATACAACCAAATCAGGTTTTTCGATAACTGCCAAATCAATCAAATGCAAGGAACTTTCTAATGCGTTACCGGAACTATTAATGTCGCATGTTCTTTGTTGGATTACTGCCGTATTAAATTTCATTCAATTCAACCCCTTGAGTTTTTTGTTTTGCTTCCTGATTGGTCCCCTTCTTTCTTTAAATATTAAATTCTGTATAAAAAGCTCATTGCCTTTGTGTGAATCTCCAAAAAAATGACTCTATTTTTATGGATGTATCACTTTCAGATCACTTAAAGACGTTATTCTTATAGAGCGAAACGGCTAAATACAGGGTTACTCGTGCATCAACCCTGTTTAAATCCATCCCAGTTAACTTTTCTATCTTCTTCAACCGGTAAGGAATGGTATTAGCATGGAGGAACATCTGCCGTGCTACCTCAGCCTGATTCCCGTTATTGTTTAAAAACTCTTCTAATGTGAGCAGAAGGTCTCCTTTATTCTCCTCATCATACTTGAGGATCGGTCCGATGAGATCCTGCCAGAATTCGTTAAGTCCCTTCTTATCCTCAATCAAGCCTAAGAGCCGGTAATAGCCTAATTCGGGGAACATAACCACGGAATCCAGCTGGAACACCCCGCCAATATTGACTGCTACTTCAGCCTCCCGATAGCTTTTTTTATAGTTAATCACATTTTCGTAGGCATTACCAATCCCAATCCGCAAACCCTTGCCCCGTTCTACTGACTTCAGACATTCACTCAAAAACTTCTTCAGCTTGTCGAGGCTTTCCCTCTCCCCGATTTCAGTATGCAAAAAAGCCACCATATCATCATGTCTAATCATCACAAAAGCTTTGGGGTCATATTCCTCCAGCTTTTTTCGTAAGGAGATGGCTATTCTCTCATTGAAAATAACCAGATTTTCTCCATCTTTTTTTACTCCTCCTTCTTCATGATGATTTTTGATGAGGACGGCACTCACCGGCCCGGTTAAATCAAAGCCAACCATCAGAGCTTTTTTCTGTAATTCTTTAGTATCAGCCTCACCATGATCCAAGAGATTCCGCAGGATATCCAAACGAAACCGTCCATAAGCTTCTACCATGGCTTTTTGTTTAGAAATTTCCAGCGCAATGACGGTAATACCATGTTTTAGCACTTTATATTCTTTTTTCGCCAGTTTCTCATCTTGCAATAAAACCGTCAAATAGCCCATCACCCTATTCTCCACCGGCACCGGAAAAATCATCTGGTTTACAGTCTTGAGAGGTGTCTTCAAGACATGTTCCTGATATATTTCATTTGCCTGCTTACTATCTTCATAAGTCTTAGCCAAGACCTCCAAATATTCAGGGTCAGTTCTCAATCTCAGCAAATACTCTTCATCTTTATTGAGCGCCGGTGATACAGCCATCGTATTAAACCAGCGGTCCTCGATAATAATTGGTTTTTTAATTAAATCACCTAATGTTTCGGCAATGGCATTTAGTCCCTTCGATTCGATTACCAGAGTCATTAATTTATCGTAAATCTCCTCGGTGTGTTTCAAACTGCCGTGCTGTTGATCAAGCAAGAGATTGGTTACACTTTCTATAATTTTCGGCCAGGTGACATTAGGAGGAAGCTCTATGATCGGAAATGCTCTCTCGTTACCTATCCGTCTGATTACCTCTGGGATAACCCCAATAAAACGACTGGATTTAATGGCTAAAGCAACGGCCCCATGTTCTATGAGGCCATTTACCCATTTTTCCAGCGCTTTTGGGTCATTCTTTAGATAATAGGCCGTTGTGACCACTAATTCGCCCCCGATCAGCCAATCCATGGCATCGGGGACCTCAGCAACGGTGACCATTTTCAAGACATTATCAAGCCCAGCTTGTCCCGAAACGACTCTACTACCTTGAAACCCTTTTGTTGAGAGAACTTCCCTAACCTTAACAGTGCTGTCCAATATTGTTTCACCCCATTATTTTAAAAATGAATATATTATAAAAGTTCAATATAAGTTTTTAGTTTCCTCTTTATATAAATAAAAGAAGTGTAAAAAACCGGCGAATTTATGGGACCACTATATAAAAAGGGTATTTTGACTTTTCCGGTCAAAATACCCTTTAAACATCCTACTTAATATACTCTTGTTTACTCAAACACTAATTATACTCTTCTTAAATTCCTTTTTGATCTTTTCACTCTTCATTCTTCAAGACATGGACAATCTTATAACCTTGCTCCTCCAGCTTTCCTTCAATCGCATCGGTATTAAGTACATTGGTCCTAATGACCACATCGCTCTTACCTGCATTGCCCCTGTAGACAACAGTATGGGTAATGTTAGCATCAAAGAAACGGAAGGTCTCACAAATAGCGGCCAAAGCGCCGGGCACATCTGCCGCTTCAACCGTAATTCTTGTTCCTACTACCCTGAATCCCATTAAGTCAATAAAGGCATCAAAAATATCACTTTCGGTAATAATTCCCACCAGTTTATTGTCCTGCATAACAGTTAGTGAACTAATCCTGTTTTCCCGCATCAAAATAGCCGCTTCCTCCAGCAAGGCATCAGGGGAAATAGTGATAACCTCTTTGGTCATGGCATCTTTTACCTTAGCTTTAGACAATAAATAGTTCAGTTCAAAAATACTTAAGGTGGTGGCCTTAGGTGAGGATAAATTTTGGATGTCCATGTGCGTGAGCATCCCTACTACTTTATCACCTTTTATCACCGGAATCCTCTTAATATTCTTTTCCCGCATCAATTCAAGTGCTTCGTTAATAGGTGCATCGACTGCAATAGTGTATGGATTTGCCGTCATCTTTCTCTTTACATACATACTATTCGCCTCCTAAATAAGCTTTTTGAATTTCATTGCTATTAGCCAATTCTTCACCGGTGCCGCTCATTACGATCGAACCGGTTTCTATCACATAAGCCCTATGCGCAATTGATAAGGCCATACTGGCATTCTGTTCCACAAGGAGAATAGTCGTACCGGCATTATTTATATCTTTAATTATAGCAAAAATTTCCCTAACTAACAAGGGAGCAAGACCCATGGACGGTTCATCCAGCAAAAGAATTCTCGGTCTAGACATTAAGGCGCGTCCGATCGCTAACATCTGTTGCTCCCCTCCGGAGAGAGTTCCGGCGGTTTGCTTCTTACGATCACTTAAGATCGGAAAACGCCCATAAACATTCTCTAAGTCTTTCTTAATATTATTCTTGTCTTTACGCAAAAATGCACCCATCTCTAAGTTTTCCAAGACAGACATATCAGGGAAAATTCTTCTGCCTTCTGGGGATTGGGAAATTCCTAATTTAACTCGTTCCGGCGCCGGAAGATTAGTAATTGCTTTACCCTCAAGTAATACCTCGCCTGAGGCCGCCTTGTTTAAACCGGAAATTGTCCGTAGTGTTGTGGTCTTACCTGCCCCGTTAGCTCCAATTAACGTCACAATTTCACCTTGCTCGACCACTAAAGAGATATCCTTAAGGGCATGGATTACACCATAATATACATTGAGCTTTTTGATCTCAAGCATGGCTAACCTCCTCCCCTAAATACGCCTCAATAACCCGTTTGTTCGCTCTAATTTCCGCAGGCTTACCGGAGGCAATCAACATCCCGTAATCAAGAACATAAATACGCTCACAAATCTTCATCACTAAAGACATATCATGCTCTATTAAAAGAATGGTCAAAGCAAATTCCTGACGAATCCATTCAATTGTCTTGGTCAATTGGGCTGTTTCCCGCGGATTCATTCCTGCCGCCGGTTCATCCAAAAGCAAAATTACCGGCTTGGTAGCAAGAGCTCTGGCTATTTCTAAATGTCGCTGTTCTCCATATGGAAGGTTTTTGGCCAGTTCCTTTTTCTTATGGGATAATTGAAAGATATCTAAAAGTTTTTCCGCTTCCTCAATTAATCTCTCTTCTTCCTGGTGGAATTTGTTGAGGTGCAGGAAGGACGAATTCAAATAATAGCGGATATTCTGATGCATGGCAATCCGGACATTATCCAGTACTGTTAAATCCTTAAACAGCCTAATATTTTGGAAAGTACGGGCTAATCCGGCTTTAGTAACATTATATGGTTTCAAACCGCCCAGCTCTTTAGTAATAACCGTTGTCTGCGCTTTTCCGCCTATATCTTGCTCGTCCTGAGTTAAGGCTAGTTTAATGGAACCCGCAGTCGGTTCATATACTCCTGTTAATAGATTGAATAGAGTTGTTTTGCCGGCACCATTAGGGCCAATCAATCCGACCAGCTCACCTTGATCTAGGTGCATAGAAACAGAAGATACGGCAGTTAGTCCACCAAATGATTTGGTTAGTTTTTCTACTGATAGTATTGGCATATCTGGCTCCTCCTTTACTCTACTCTTTCTTCTTTTTTCCGAAACTTAAATTTAAAGAGATCGGTAATTTCTTTTGTTCCAAACAATCCCTGGGGTCGGAAAATCATGATTACCACCAATAAGAAAGAGTACAAAATCATCCGCACCTCAGTAAAGGACTGCAAAAAGGTGGTCAAAAGTGCCAAGAGAATCGCCGCAACCACTGAGCCCGTCACACTACCTAAACCGCCTAAAACTACGATTACTAAAATGTCAATTGACTTCATAAAGCCAAAGATGTTTGGTTTGAGAAAATAAAAATAGGAAGCATAAAGAGCGCCACCCACTCCAGCAAAAAAAGCCCCGATGGCGAAAGCCATTACCTTATACTTGGTTGTATTGATCCCCATGGATTCTGCCGCAATCTCATCCTCACGAATGGAGATGCAGGCCCTTCCATAGGATGATCTTATAAAATTATTGATTAATAAAACAGTGCCGACGGTAAGGAAAAACAGCCAAAACCAGTTAGCATATCTAGGTATACCACTTAATCCCGCGGCGCCGTTGGTAATCTCCAAATTCAAGAAAACAACACGGATAATTTCGGCCATACCTAAGGTGGCAATGGCCAGGTAATCACCTTTTAAGCGCAAAGTGGGAATACCAATTAAAATACCCACTACCGTAGCCGCTAAAGCGCCTACTAAAATTCCCACTAAAAAGCCGGTTGTGGAATCATATTTCATAATAAAAAGAGCACAGACATATGCCCCAATAGACATAAAGCCCGCATGTCCTAAGGAAAACTGCCCCGTAAAACCGGTCACTAAGTTCAAACTTACAGCCATAATAATATTGATGCAGATTAAAGCAATGGTAATTTCATGAAAACTAGAGATAATCCCCACCGAGATTAGGCCCTGAACAATGGCAAAGGTTAATAATATACCGATTAAGATTAAGAGGTTTTTCTTCGTTAATGCTTTCATTGTAACTTACACCTTCTCTCTGATATTCTTACCCAGCAAGCCGGTTGGCTTTATGATCAGGATAAGAATCAAAAATAGAAAGACGAAAGCATCGCGGTACATAGAATTACCATAGCCGGAAACAAGTGTTTCCATAATCCCAATCCCCAGTCCCCCAATCATCGCTCCGGGGACACTGCCGATACCACCAAAAACTGCGGCAACAAAGGCCTTTAAGCCCGGCATCATACCCATCAGCGGGTCAATCGAATTATAATAAAGACCGACGAGAACCCCGGCAGCACCAGCAAAGGCGGAGCCGATGGCGAAAGTATAGGAAATTGTGCTGTCGGCATTAACTCCCATTAACTGTGCTGCATCTGAATCCACTGATACTGCACGCATCGCCTTACCTATCTTTGTTTTATGCACAATATACTGTAAAAGAACCATGAGCAAAATAGCTGTAACGACAATATAGATCTGCTGCATCGTGATCACTACACCCTGAAGATGGAAAGTCTGCTCAGATAAAACCTTCGGATAAGAACGCACCTCAGCTCCTACAAAGAACATCATCAAATATTCCAAGAGTAAAGAGACACCGATCGCCGTAATCAAGACAGCAATTCTGGTGGAATTACGTAAGGGCTTATAAGCCACCTTTTCAATCACTACTCCTAAAAGTGCACACAAAATCATGGCCAGAATAAGGGCTGGGAAAAAACCCATTTTAGCATAAGTAACGGCCGCAAAGCCTATATATGCGCCAATCATATAAACATCACCGTGCGCAAAGTTAATGAGCTTAATAATTCCATAAACCATGGTATACCCTAAGGCAATCAGTGCATATATGCTTCCCAATGATACTCCGTTTACCACCTGCTGCATGAATTGCTCCAATCGTATGCACCTCCAAATGATTATTAATCTTACAAACCAGATAAAATTAAGTTAGAGTGAATTCATCCTAAAGAAATCACTCTAACTTAATCATTTTAGCCTTTAAAATATGATTCGTCAATTGTATACTGTCTTATTTCTACATAATACCTGTTTGACAAATTTACTCCTTATTTAGGGTCTACCTTAACACTGGTTGCTTGTGCTCCATTTTCCAGTCCAATAACTACCGCAGATTTAATCGGATTGTGGTCGGCTCCCATACTAAAGGAACCGGTTACACCCACAAAGTTCTCGGTTGCAGCCAAAGCATCTTTAATCGCTTCAGAATCAGTTGAGCCGGCACGCTGCACCGCATCGGCAATGAATTTACCTAAGTCATAACCAAGTGCGTTAAAGGCATTAGGATCTCTGCCATATTTTTCATTAAAAGCAGCAATGAAGTCTTGCACTAATGGATCCTGGTCTAAAGAAGAATAATGGTTAGAGAAATAAACATCATTCAAAGCCGTTTCTCCGGCCAATTGTAAAAGTACCGGTGAGTCAAAACCGTCTGCGCCAAGAACAGGAGCCGTGATACCAAGACCACGAGCCTGTTTAATTATTAAACCAGCTTCCGAATAATATCCAGGAAGGAAGATTACATCAAATTTCTTTCCCTTAATGTTAGTAAGAATAGCATTGAAATCCTTATCCTTAGCTATATAACCTTCTTCAGCCACAATTTCACCGCCAGCTGCTGTAAAGGTTGCTTTAAAGTTCTTGGCCAAACCTGCGGCATAATCACTGGATTTGTCCTGAATAATAACAGCTTTCTGCGCACCCAGATTGTTGCTGGCAAAGTTAGACATGGTTACACCCTGGAAGGAATCATTAAAACAAAGACGGAAAACGTATTCGTTGACTTTCCCATTTTTGTCTACGGTAACACCTTCGTCAGCAGTAGCTGAAGCCGAAATAATCGGAATCTTATTGGCCATGGCTACAGGAATTGTCGCCATGTAGCTACCGGAAGTAGCAGGGCCGAGACAAGCCACAACACCTTCGTTAGTCATCAGTCTGGTTGCTAGAGAGGTTGCCTCAGCAGTTTCAGACCTGTTATCAACTATTACCGGCTTAATCTGCATACCATTGATGCCACCGGCGGCATTGATTTCATCAAAGGCCATTTTGATACCATCGACAGATGCTTCACCATAAGAAGCAACTTCACCGGTTAATTCATAGTTGACACCGATTTTTATTTCTGTAGAATCGGCATCATTTCCTCCGCACCCAGCCATTAAGCCAACTGCGAAGACGAGTGTCAATAAGACAATCAGAGCTTTTTTCATCTTGCAAAAACACCACCTTAATAAAATATTATTAAAAATAACTATCTTCTATTCTAAGACGAATTCACCAGATATGCAATCCCTTTTTTATATAATTATTGTTTTTTTTGCTTGTGTTATATAACAATTTTTGCTATTGCATTATTTTACAGATATTATTACTAAACTCCACCGGATCATCCAGGGGCAATCCTTCGATCAAGAGGGCCTGATTATATAACAAGTCAGTATATAATTTCAGCTTAGCCTGATCTTGACTCTGATAGGCTTCCTGTAAGGATTTATAGACCTCATGATTAACGTTAATTTCTAGCACTTTGTCCGCTACAAATTTTTGCTGATTAGGCATAGAATTCAAGATTTTCTCCATCTCAATAGTCAATTCACCTTCATTGGCCAAACAAACGGGATGGCTTTTTAATCTTTTAGATACTCTCACCGCCTTGATTTTGCCTGACAAAATATCTTGCATTTGTTTAAATAAATCCTGGTTCTCTTGCTCATTAGTCTCGGCAGAGTCTTGGTTTTCTTCTGTTTCTAAGCCTAAATTATCGCTGGAGACCGATTTGAATTCTTTTTCTTGATAAACCCTTAACATCATCATGGCAAATTCATCAACGTCATCCGTAAAATATAAGATTTCATATCCTTTGTCCGCCACAAGTTCTGTTTGCGGGAGTTTGGCAATTCTCTCTACTGATTCCCCCGCAGCGTAATAAATGTATTTTTGTTCAGCCGGCATCCTAGCCACATATTCAGCTAAAGTAACCATTTTTTTCTCACGGGAGGAATAAAACATTAATAAATCTTGCAGGTCGTCCTTGTTATCGCCGAAACGGCTATAAAGGCTATACTTTAACTGTCGGCCAAAATTCTGATAAAATCGCTCATACTTCTCTCGCTGATTTTTTAATAGGTCTACTAATTCATGCTTAATTTTACTTTTAATGTTTTTGGCAATGACCTGGACTTGGCGGTCATGTTGTAACATTTCGCGGGAGATGTTCAGCGATAAATCCTCTGAATCAACCATACCCTTCACAAAACTGAAACAATCAGGTAATAACTCCGCACATCTAGGCATGATCAAAACACCATTAACGTATAATTCCAAGCCTTTTTCATGTTGCGGTGTATAGAAGTTATAAGGCATTTTTTCCGGGATAAATAAGATGGCTTTAAAACTCACTAATCCCTCGGCATTAATGTGAATATGTCTGAGCGGTTCATCAAAACCATAACCTTTTTCCGCATAAAAGTTGGTGTAATCTTCCTCACTAAGTTCATTTTTATTCTTCCGCCAAAGAGGAATCATGCTGTTAATAATTTCTTCCTCTGTATAGCTCTCATATTCCTTCTCCGAACCTTCTTTCAGTCTGGTCTTGGTCACCTGCATTTTGATGGGATATCTGATAAAATCGGAATACTTTTTAATAATTTCTCTTAATTTGTGTTCCTCTAAGTACTCATCATAATTTTCCTCTGGGGTATTTTCTTTAATTTGCAGAATGATCTCTGTGCCGACCTCTGCTTTTTCA
>Ga0265294_10009070_pt1 | contig 11514 bp, 10 predicted proteins | sample MunlanPumphouse3_FD_192504 | JGI IMG/M metagenome (GOLD analysis project Ga0265294, IMG submission 192504) | Groundwater microbial communities from a municipal landfill in Southern Ontario, Canada - Pumphouse #3 | ecosystem: Environmental > Aquatic > Deep subsurface > Groundwater | place...
CCCTAAACCCCTAAAACCTAAAAACCTACCTCGTGCATCGTACATCAGTAAATTGTAAATCAGTGTAAATCCGCGTTCTATTGTTCCTCGCTTGCCCTAAAGATTAAGCTGTGCCGATCTTGATTTAAAGCCGTTATCAAGCCATGCTCATGGGATGATAATGCGATGATAACGTGTTCGGCAAGGCTTAAAGTATAGGGGGAATGCTCAGGCTTTGCCTTCGCTGTTGATGGGATAAGCGGCTACAAGACTCTTTCCCATTGGGAGTCAGGATGACGTTCCCGCTTCAGCGAGCGCCCCTACGCATCGTGCTTAATATCATTTCGATAGATATAAAAATAGATTGACAGAATACTGCTGTCTACAAATACTTCGCTAAATAACGAAAAGGAATTGAGATATGAAAGCCTTGCAAGTATTTAAGGGACTCGCCGATGAATCTCGATTGCAGATTTTGGCATTGCTCAAACAAAAAGCTCATTGCGTGGAAGACTTGGCGGAAAGCCTTGCGCTGGCAGAATCTACCGTATCTGCGCATTTGAAAAAGCTCCAGGCCGCGGGCTTGGTTTATAATCGTAAACAGCAGTACTACAGCGTATATTACCTGAAGGAAGAAGCGCTGCAGCAGAAACTGGACGATCTGATCCCCTTAGCGCAAGCAGCGCCCAAGGACACTCATGCGATTCTGCGCGATAAGGTGATGAAGGCCTATTTCCGGGATGGCGTCTGCGTTCGTTTGCCCGTGCAGAACAAGAAACGCTGGATCGTATATGAAGAGATCATCCGGCTCATTGAACCGGGTCGCGAGTATGCCGAGAAGGAGCTTAACGCCGTGATCACCGGGATTCACCAGGATTACTGCCTCATCCGCCGTGAATTGGTGGAGGAAGGCGTGTTACAGCGCTCGGATGGTATCTATCGATTGGTGGATCGTTATTGGGAGAGGCCGGGGTTTTATCAGAAGATTTGGCTGGGGGAAGCTTAAGAGGTCTGCGGTGGGTTGAATGTTCCACAACGCTCCACTGTTGATTGCCCTTCGGTCTGTTGAATAGGCTTCGCCCTTTTTGGGCAACAGGATGTCGCTCCCACAGAAATGTGGAAATCTGTGGACAGGGAAAAACGCTACTGCGAGCGCATATTCTCTATGGCAATTTGGGTGAAAACGCCTCGTAGCGCGTGGTGTCTGTTCAGCCCCCTTCAAAAAAGAAATTGACAAAAAAAAGTCCTTATAATATATGAAAGTACATGGGTTTTCATGTAAACACGTGATTTATCCCCCTAATATTATGGAGGTATATATGCCGCAGCTACCGCTGATATGGTACTTGGCCCCGTTTGGTGCCATCTCTGCGCTTTTATTTGCCTATTTTTTCTATCGTAATGTCCGGGCACATAATCCCGGCAATGCCCGCATGCAAGAGATCGCCGGCTATGTACGTGAAGGAGCCTATGCTTATCTGTTGCAACAGTACAAGGGCGTGGGCATATTCTTTCTGGTGGCCCTGATTCTCTTTTTGATTTTCGCCTATGGCTTGAAAGTATTGGATCCCATGATTCCCTGGGGCTTTCTGAGCGGAGGCATCATGAGCGGATTGGCCGGCTTCATCGGAATGAATACCGCCACGATGGCATCCAGCCGCACCGCTCAAGCCTGCTCTGAGAGTTTGAATCGAGGGCTGAAAGTCGCTTATCGTGCCGGTGGCGTGATGGGTTTGACCGTGGTGGGATTAGCTTTGTGGGATATCTCATTTTGGTTTTTCCTGCTCAATAACATTGGTTATTCACTGGAAAAAACAGCGGTCGTGATGCTCTCTTTCGGTATGGGCGCCAGTACTCAGGCTCTTTTTGCCCGTCTGGGCGGGGGTATCTATACCAAAGCGGCGGACGTGGGCGCTGATCTGGTGGGCAAAGTGGAAGCGGACATCCCGGAAGACGATCCCCGCAACCCTGCCACCATCGCCGACAACGTGGGTGACAACGTGGGCGATGTAGCCGGAATGGGCGCAGACCTATATGAATCCTATGCCGGCAGCATCCTTGCCACGGCGGCCTTGGGCATGAGCGTGGTGCTAAGGCTTTCCGCCACCAATCCTGCCATGAAGGATTTTATGGTCAATTTCATCTCTGCACCGCTGGTTTTGGCCGGTTTTGGAGCCTTACTCTCCATCTTCGGCATCTTCGCGGTGTCTACAAAGGAAAACTCCGGCATGAAGGAACTGATGGCAGCGCTGAACAAAAGCGTTTATCTTAGTTCTGTCTTGATCGCGGTCGCTTCTTTCTTTGTGTGCAAAATCCTGCTTCCCGAAGAGTATTATCTGGGCATATTTTTATCTTCGGTGATGGGATTGCTGGCAGGAATTCTGATCGGTCACACTACGGAATTGTGGACATCCCATTCCTATAAGGCCACACGCAACATTGTGAAACAGGGGGAATACGGCTCGGCGACGGTTATATTGGAGGGGTTCAGCGTGGGTATGCTATCTACTGCCATGCCTGTAATCATCATCTCCGCTGCCATCATGATCTCTTTTGTGCTCTCCGGTGGGTTTGAGCACATTGAATTGGGGCTCTACGGCATCGGTTTCGGCGCCGTGGGTATGCTGGCTACATTGGGAGTTACTCTGGCTATGGACGCCTTTGGACCCATCGCTGATAATGCCGGGGGAAACGCACAAATGGCGTATCTGCCCAAAGAAGTGCGCGAACGTACCGATAGCCTGGATTCCGTGGGAAACACCACTGCCGCGATCGGCAAAGGATTTGCTATCGGTAGTGCCGCACTCACTGCCATGGCACTGTTGGCGGCATATCTGGAAAAAGTGAGAGACGGCTTTGTGATGCTGGGCGATAAACTGGGTGAAGTGCAGATATTGAACCTTGGGAGCGGCGCTCATATGTATAATGTGGAAGCTCCTCTGGCCAGTTTGAACCAATTCATCGAATACTATCAGGTGAATCCCCTCAATCCCAAATTCCTGCTGGGTATCTTCATCGGTGCCATGGTGGTGTATGTGTTCAGCGCGCTCACCATCAAAGCAGTGGGCAAAGCTGCGGGGCTGATGGTAAAAGAAGTACGCAGACAGTTTACCACTATCCCGGGCATCCTGCAAGGAAAGACCAAGCCGGATTATGCGCAATGTGTGCGAATATCCACGATCGGCGCGCAGCAACAGATGATTCTGCCCGCCATCATCGGTATTTTGACCCCCATCATCATAGGTCTCATCCTGGGAGTAGCAGGAGTTTTGGGTCTGTTGATCGGTGGACTCACCACCGGATTTGTAACTGCGGTAATGATGAACAATTCCGGAGGTGCCTGGGACAATGCCAAAAAGTATGTGGAAACGGGAGCCGGGGGCGGCAGCGGGTCAGCTGTGCACAAAGCCACGATCGTGGGCGATACGGTGGGCGATCCTTTCAAGGATACTGCCGGTCCCTGCATCAATATCCTGATAAAGCTGATGAGCATGGTCTCCATCGTCTTTGGCGGCTTTGTGGTAGCCTATTCCCCCAAAATTGAAGCGCTCTATACTCCAAAGACTCCCCATCATATAGAAGCATCGCAAAACATTCAGGAAGAAAACGTAAATATAATATCCACTCCGGATAGCACCCTGATTATCATCGATTGAGCCGGGCAAGATGACACAGATATTAAGACGAAAAACACGCCCTATCATGCTGGGCAACATACAGATCGGCGGAGACGCCCCGATCTCAATCCAAAGCATGCTGAACGTGAAGACTGCCAATGTACAAGCGGCGCGGGAACAGATGAAACGACTGATCTCTGCCGGATGCGAGATCATCCGCTTTTCCGTGATGGACATGGACGATGCTTTGGCGATCCCGGAACTAAAGCGGGGGATAAACACACCTTTGGTGGCAGATATTCATTTTGATTACCGGCTGGCACTCGCCGCCATCGAAAACGGGATTGACGGACTGCGTATCAATCCCGGCAACATCGGCTCCCGCAAAGGGGTAGAAAGCCTGAGCGATGCCGCCAAAGCACAGCGTATTCCCATTCGTATCGGGGTAAACAGCGGATCCCTGCCCAAGGAGCTTCTTGCCAGGTATGGGCATGGCAGTAAAGCTATGGTGGAAGCCGCCCTCTCGCATGTGAAGATATTGGAAGATCTGGGCTTTTACGACATCAAAATCTCGGCGAAAGCTTCCAATATTCCCTTGATGCTGGCGTGCTATCGCGAATTGAGCCGACGCTGCGATTACCCCCTGCATTTGGGGGTTACCGAAGCGGGCACCATGCTTTCGGGCAGCATCAAGAGCGCCATCGGACTGGGTATCTTGTTGGAAGAAGGTATCGGAGACACTCTGAGGGTGTCGCTGACGGACGATCCCGTGCAGGAAGTGTATGTGGCACGTCAGATTCTCATCGCTTTGGGTATACGCAAAGGTTTGCAGATAGTATCCTGCCCCACTTGCGGACGCACCCGTATCGACCTCATTGGTCTGGCACAGAAAGTAGAACAAGCCCTTCAGGAATTTAAAGACAAGGAAATATGCGTAGCTGTGATGGGCTGCGCGGTAAACGGTCCGGGAGAAGCCAAAGAGGCGGATTTTGGCATTGCCGGAGGCAACAAAGAAGGGCTGATCTTTGCCCGCGGCGAGATCATCCGCAAAGTTCCTGAAGACAAATTACTCTCCGCCCTTGTAGAAGTGATTCGGGAAAGCCTGTAGATGCTCATAAGGATCTTTCTCACTTTTTTGAAGATCGGTGCGTTCACCATCGGCGGAGGCTATGCCATGATCCCGCTCATCAAGCGGGAAGTGTGCACTCGCCATGGCTGGATCACCGAAGAAGAATTTTTGGACGGCTTGGCGGCAGCGCAAAGCTGTCCGGGCCCCATTGCCGTAAATATCAGCATTTACACGGGATATCATGTACGGGGAAAAGCCGGGATGCTATTGGCACTGTTTGGCACTATTCTGCCTTCCACCGTGTCCATCATTATAATTGCCATACTCTTCCGGCAATACGCAGAACAGACGTTGGTAAAGCGGGCTTTCACCGCACTCAACCCGGCGGTGGTGGCACTTATAGCTGTTCCCCTGATCCAGATGGCAAAGAAAAGCGGGCTTAACGCGAAGAACGCCTGGTTCCCCCTCGCCATCGCCCTTGCTGTGGGACTGCTGAATGTATCCCCGGTTTATCTGATCCTGCTCACCATCGCGTTTGCAGTGTATGAGACGCGCCGATGATTCTGCTTACAATGCTGTTTACGTTCTTCAAGATCGGGCTGTTCAGCTTTGGCGGGGGCTATGCGATTTTGGCGATGATCCGCCAGGAAGTAGTGATTCACCACGCCTGGATTACGGAAGCGGAGTTTGTGCAGGTGGTGGCTATTTCGCAGATGACCCCGGGGCCGATCGCAATCAACGCGGCCACCTTTATCGGCTATCAAAAAGCAGGGGTGTTAGGTTCCCTGATCTGCACTTTCGGAGTGATATTACCCTCGCTGATCATCATGCTTATCATCACGATGAGCTATCTGAAACTGAAGAAACTACCCTGGTTTCAGCAGATCTTCAAGCGGCTGCGGCTGCTATCGGTGGGCTTGATCGCGGCGGCACTTATCATGATAATGGGCAATGCCGTGCGGGATTGGTATTCAGTAGCTATCTTTGCAGTGTGTTTTGCGGCAACTTGGCGTTATAAGCTGAATCCCTTTACCATGCTGATATTAGCGGCAGTGTTTGGGATGGTCTTTGGCAGCGCTTAATTATCCCTTGTGGATGAATTTGAGAAAGTAATCCGAGATCTCCGGGGGCAGGCGTTTTGCCTTGCCTTCAGCTGCATACACCACAGTGAGATGCGCCACAAAACACAATTCCCCGCGAGAATTGTATATTTCTTGTTTCCATAGGCCCTTGATCCGGTTTGTGCTGTAGAACCAACTCTTTACCGAAACAGTATCCTCCAGCTCCAGCGCCTTCAGATAATCCAATTCATAACGCAAGACAAAAAATTGAATGCCCATTGTAAGAAGCTTGGCAATAGGGAGATCCATCTCCACCAGGGCGTCGCTGCGGGCGGCTTCCAACAGCATCAGGTAGTTCGCGTTGTTTAGGTGGCCATAGATGTCGCATTCATAGCCGTAGATTTTTTTACTGTAACTGAAGATCATGGCATGTCCTTTTGTTTTTGCTTGACCGATAAAGGCATCCAAAATAAGCTGGATAATAAAAATCGGTTTGAACAGAGGATTTCATGAGCCAGAAAAAAGTCAACCCAAAAATAAAGTACCAAAAGGCTGTAAACACACATAAAGCTACCGGCAGCACAGAACTGAGCAGCAAGCTTCCCCTTATCAAGACCCGATATCTCTCCTGGATCCTGGCAGCGCTTATCTTCATCTTTGTAAGCCTGCTCTACTTCCCGATCTCCTACCGGCATCTGGAGCCACATGCCAGCGACATCACGCAGTGGCGCGGAGCGGCGCAAAGCATTGTGGAATATAACGCTGAACACAAGGATAAGGCACTGTGGACTCAAGCAATGTTTTCCGGTATGCCATCCTATATGATCTCTTTTCCAAACCGTTATCCCTTTTTGGAGAGTATTACAAAACTAACCGATAAAGTAATCAATTGGCGCATCTTGTTGCTGATCGTGGGCGGATTGGGCATGTTTTTGCTGCTATTGCATCTGAAGCTGGATCCCATGATCGCCTTCTTTGGAGCCATTGCCTTTATCTTCAGCTGTCATTGGGCAGGGCTTTTGGAGATCGGGCACAATACCAAATTCCGGGCTATGATGTATGTTCCGTGGGTGATGTGGGCAATCATGTATCTACGCGCCAAGCCCGGCATTCTCTCGGTGGGACTGAGCGCCACATTCCTGATTACCCAATTGCGCGAAAACCATCCGCAGATCACCTATTACCTCTATCTTCTGATCGCTATGTATTGGGTATATCAAGGCATTATGGCCCTGCACAAAAAAGATATGAAACGCTTTGGCATCTGGACCCTGCTATTGGTGGTGGCTTTCGGGCTCACGGCTTTGGCGGTGATGAATCCCTATCTGAGCACGATGGAATACAGTGCTTTCACCCAGAGGGGAGGCGCCGGTGGATTGGATAAAGCCTACGCGCAAGGCTGGAGCTTTCATCCCAAGGAAATCATCGGCTTCATCATCCCGGATTTTTGGGGCGGTATCAATCAGAATTATTGGGGTTATATGCCCTTTACCCAGGTATACAACTACTTTGGCATCGTGGTCCTGGCCTTTGGCATTCTGGCTTTGTGGGGCAAACGCAGAGCTTTGGCGCTCTTTTTGTGGATATCCTCCGCGATTTTCACCTTGATGAGCTTTGGCAGTGCCACTCCCGCTCTATCCGATCTCTTTTTGAACTATTTGCCCTATTTCAATAAATTCCGTGTACCCTCCATGACACTTACTATCGTGCAATTCAACGCCGTAATCCTGGCGGGATTGGGCTTGAAAGATGTGTTGGAACACAGCGGCAATTCTGTGTGGCAAAAGCGTTATTTGCGGCTGTTTATGATATCGGGAGGCATCTTCCTGTTATGGTTGATCTTTGCCAAAAACATTTTTGCGAATCTGCCCTATACTACCGCGGTGGAGAAACTGCGCTATGCAGAGGCAAACGCTCAATCGCAGTTGATGACGCTGATGGAAACCCGACATGCAATCCTGGTAAAGAGCGGCATTCTGGCATTGATGCTGGCTTCCGTTAGCATGGGATTGGCGTATCTGAAGAGCATCAATCGCTTGAAAGCCTTACCTTTTATCCTGCTGATCACCATCATCACTTTCATCGACCTCTGGGTATATACCGGCAAGCATCTTAAAGACCTCTATCCCGTCGAGATGCGCAAAAGCACCTTCAGGATGCAGGATTTTGATGCCTACCTGAAACAGGATCAAGAAAACTACCGTATCTACCCCTTTAGCACCGGCCAGTTGCGCAGCGCCGGAGAATGGGCATATTACCACCAGACCGTTGATGGTTATTCCGCTGCCAAGCTGAAACGCTACGACGATATCCTGCCGCTGATCAACGGCAATCGGGAAGGCGACGGAGAGTTTTTACGCTATCTGAAGGGAGTGTATCAGGAAAATCCGATGGAACTATCCACGCCGGTTTTGGATATGCTTTCCACCAAATATGTGATCGTAGCGGATTCTTTGCCAAATGCCTCATTGCTGCAAAACATCCGTCCGGTGTTCAACAATGGCAAAGTGTCCATCTACCGGAATCTGAAAGCCTTGCCCAGAGCATGGTTTGTGCAGGATACACTCGTGGTTTCAGATCCCGCAAAGAGGATCCGAATCTTGCGCAGTGCGGATTTTGATCCTGCTTTTAGTGCCATTTTGGAAGAAGAGATCACCGGGATCTCCGCCCCAAATAGCGCCTCAGTAACCCAGATCAAGGCAGGATTGCACGAATTGGCCTATGAATACCATTCCGATACGGATGCATTGCTGATACTCAGCGAGATCTATTATCCCGCGGGCTGGAAGGCCTTTGTGGACGGCATCGAGATCCCCATCTACCCCGCAAATCACATCCTGCGCGCACTCAAAGTGCCGGCAGGAGAGCATAAGCTGGAGCTGGTGATGAAGCCGGATAGCTATGCCATTGGCACCAAGCTGAGTCTGGCGGGTATTTTGATAACCATTCTGGCAGTATTTATCGGCGCTTATTTTCACTTTAAGAAGAGAAACAACCGGACAACAAGCGTGAACAGCTACATCAATTAAGGATTAACAGAGCATGAAAGAACGCATGAAAATAGTAAAAAACAAAAACAATGCCCCCGGCAAAATGCCCAGCCGCAGTCCTCTGCCTACCGATAGGAAGTTTCACAAACGCAAACCCCAACTGCAGGATTGGGCAGAAGCCATCCTTTTTGCTTTCGTGGTGGCAATGATCATCCGAAATTATACTTTCCAGAACTTCATGATCCCCTCTTCATCGATGGAAAAGACCCTTTTAACTGGGGATTTTTTGGTGGCGAACAAGCTGAAATACTATTTCACGGATCCCAAGCGGGAAGACATCGTAACCTTCCGCTACCCCAAGATCGAAGAAAACACACCTGAACATCCCGATTACAAGGATCAATTCATCAAGATCTTCCACCCCATCTATATTAATAAAGCTCAGTCCTTTGCGCGCTTTCCTTTAACTGCTTTCCACATAAGCTATTATGCCCGGAAGAATGTGGTGAAACGCGTGATCGGCATGCCCGGAGACATCATCGAGATTCGGGATAAGATAGTTTATATAAACGGTGAAGAGTTCAACCGCGGCTATGAATGCTATGGCGAAGCCTATCCCAGTCCGCCTCAATCGCCCCGGGTAGTTACCGAACGCACTTTCAAGCCCGGCTTGATGGATCCCGTCAGTTATTCGGATTGGTACGATGCCTATCGCGTGGATCCGGATTCCAGCGCCGCCTCTTATCGTTTCAATCGCGATTGGTTTGGTCCCATCAAAGTGCCTCAAGGCAAATACTTTGTGATGGGAGACAACCGTGACGTGAGCGAAGACAGCCGCTATTGGGGCTTTTTGGACCGCAGGGATATCACCGGGTCGCCTTGGCTGATATTCTGGTCCAAAGGCATAGAGTACAACAAGCTTTACGATACGCCACACATACGGTGGAACCGGATCTTCAGACTCGCCCGTTAGGGCTCTATATCCACATCCCCTGGTGTCTGGGACGCTGCCCCTATTGTAACTTCTATGCCCTGAACTATAGTCGCAGCGCTTTCGCGGATTACTATGACACGCTGCTGAAAGAAAAGCAGTTGTGGATGGACAGCGGCATTCAAGCGCTAAGTTCCGTTTACTTTGGCGGAGGTACGCCCTCACTGCTGTCTGCTGAGCAGATCAAATTGATTTTGCAGGATCTGGAACTGCTGCCCGGAGCCGAGATCACCATGGAACTAAATCCTATCCAGATCAATGAGAAATATGCCCAAGCCCTGGCATCAACTCCCGTCAATCGGCTGTCTTTGGGAGTTCAATCCATGCGGGATGAGGATCTGCGCTATCTGGGACGCCGGCACAAAGCCGGGGAAATTTCCCAAAAACTGCAAATCCTGCGTGAGGCAGGCTTCACAAACATCTCCGCAGATTTCATCTACGGATTGCCCGGAAGCCACAGTGCGGAGACTGTGGCAAGCCTTGGAAAGCTATTGGAGATGACTTGGGAGCATATCTCTTGCTATTTGCTGGAACTTACCGAAGACGGACCTTTGGCAAAGGACATCTGCCGGCTGCCGGATGATGAGGAGTTATGCCGCCAATACGAGCAAATATGCCGCCTGCTAAAGAGCAAGGCTTACCACCAATATGAGATCTCGAATTTTGCCAAACACGGCCGTGAATCACGCCACAATCTCCTGTATTGGGAAGGTAACGACTATCTGGCTTGGGGCGCTGCCGCCGCGGGATACTTTCGGGGCAGACGCTATCAGAATGCCGCCGATATCGCCCGCTATCGCGCTGCCGTTCTTGCTGGAACCAAGGGCGGGATCATCGATGAAGACGCTCAGGACGAACAGGATTATATAATGATGCGCCTGCGTTTGGTGAAAGGGCTGGATTTTGAAGAGTATAAAGCGCGCTTTGGCAGAGACTTCAGCCAAGGCAGGCAAGCCCGGATCCGAAAGCTGAAACAGATGGCTTTCATCACCGGCGATGCTGCGGGATTGCGTCTGGATCCCCGTGCTTACTTCATCTCCAATGCCGTGATCGCGGAGCTATTGTGAAGCTTAGTGAATTTCTGGACCACATGCGTGGGTTGCTAAAGGGCAGCACTTTTGAAGGCAAATGCTACATCGTGGGCGGAGTACCGCGCGATCATCTGCTGGGCAGGCAGGATTTTAACGATTTTGACCTGGTGGTAGAATCCCCTTATGGCGGGCTGAAACTGGGGGCATTCCTCAGCCATCGTATAAAACCGGAATCATACCAGACATTCCCCAAATTCGGTACTGCCAGGATGGAGATTTGGGATATCAAGCTGGACTTTGTGGAAACTCGCAAGGAAGTATACCATAGGGGTCGACGCTATCCCCGGATATCCTTTGGCAGCATCCAAGACGACGTGTACCGGCGGGATTTCAGCATCAACGCGCTATATCTGGAGATATTTAACGAAGAGCTCCTGGACCCATGCGGCAAGGGAAAAGAAGAGCTGCAACAGAGGGTGATAAATACCATTCGGGAACCGGAAATAGTATTCAAAGAAGACGTGCTGCGCATATTACGCGCTCTGCGCTTTTCTGCAGTTTTGGGCTTTGAGATCGATGCCCGCTGCAAGGATGCCATCCGCGAAAGCCTCCCCGGGATCAAACGCTTGAGTGCCGGATCTCTCAAAAAGGAATTGGATAAGATTCCGGACGCAAAGACTTGGGCGCGAGCGCAAGCTTTGGGCGAGGAATTGGGGTTGAAGTTAGCGGATTTTGCCCCCGATGCATTTCATTGAAGATCAATATCGGATTTGGGA
>Ga0265294_10009071_pt1 | contig 11513 bp, 5 predicted proteins | sample MunlanPumphouse3_FD_192504 | JGI IMG/M metagenome (GOLD analysis project Ga0265294, IMG submission 192504) | Groundwater microbial communities from a municipal landfill in Southern Ontario, Canada - Pumphouse #3 | ecosystem: Environmental > Aquatic > Deep subsurface > Groundwater | place...
AGGTAACATAAATAACGCAAAAATATTATCAAGTGCTAAAACAAAACCACTTAAGGTTTGATTGAACCCAAACTTGTCGATTAATATCTTGCCAATTAAACTATCATATGATGACCAAAACATACTGATCAACATAAATGCTAACCCTACATAAATTGTTTTCTTATAATTGAGTTTCATGAAGCCTCCTATTATTTAATGTCCGTTCGATTGAACATGGTTATCCCTAAAGTTGTAAATAATACAATATATAATGTTGACATCGCTAACGAATAAATAAGTTCTTTACTTGCCATCCAGTGATTACTTAAATACCAAGCAAAATGCTGATCAGGTAAGAGATTTAAGAAAAATTGAACAATGTCGTTACTACCGCCTGTCATAACTAGAATACTATACACCATTGATAACAAGAAACTTAACCCAATCACAATCACAATCGTAATTCCAGTTGATTTGACTAAAAATGAAATCATTAGCACCAGTGAAATGATCACTGTATACATTAATAAACCCATCCCAAATGAATATACTATATATAATAGGTCACTTGCTTCAAATCCAGATGCGGAATAACCAAAGAAAATAGATCCCAATGCTAAACTAATCACTGCATTAATGATCATGACAACAGCAGCGTAAACAACAATGGTAATGAATTGTGATAAATAAATGTTTGTTCGACTATGTCCGTGAATTGTTTTCTGTCTAATCGTGTTAAAGGAGAAATCTTTTGTGGCAATCATCCCAATCACAATTGCTAAAACTATCCCGGCATTGTTACTTGATTGGAAAACTGACTTCATAAAGTACTCTCCGGTTAAAACAGGGATTCCTGGGATGGAATCTGAACCATCTAAGGCTCCAGGTGGAATTTCTAAAATAAGATAAAAGACGACATACATTAAAACAACACTCACAATCGATAAAGCGGCTGTAATAATTAGTCCAACTAAGGCGGATTTGTCTTTACATAGTCTGAAAAAATCAGCTTTTAATAGATTTTTCATGCTTCGCCTCCCATTAATTCAAGATAAAATTCTTCAATCGATTTTTCTTTTTGAATAATGTTCGTTATCTTAATCCCTTTTTGAGATAATGATAAAACGATGTCGCTAATGATTATTTCATCATAAACCTTAACTGCGTGTCCTTCAACTTCAACTTGTTCAATCCCGATACTCTTTAATGCTTGAAGCGTTTCTTCAGGTTTATCTACCACCATGACCGTGTGTTTTTTCCCTTGGCTGATTAATTCTTCTTTACTAATTTCTTTAATTAATACCCCTTTATGAATAAAACCGTATCTCGTCGCAACCCTTGATAACTCCTCTAGGATATGTGAGCTAATTAAAAAAGTAATCCCGCGTTCTTCGTTAAGATTAATAATTAAGTTTCTCATTGAAACAATCCCTTCAGGATCTAAACCATTCATCGGTTCATCTAACAATAAAAATTTAGGATCACTTAATAAGGTTAAAGCAATACTAAGACGTTGTTTCATCCCTAAAGAAAAGTTCTTAACCTTCTTTTTAGATTCTATAACTTCACTTAATCCAACTAAATTAAGCGAATCAATAAATCTTTTATTTAAATCACCCTTTAACCCGATAATATAAGCTTGGGTTTTAAGGTTTTCCATCGCAGTCATATTCAAATAAAGTGATGGCGTTTCCACAACAGCGCCAATATGACTCGCACTCGAATGGTTAAGTCCACCCTTCTCAAATAATGAATAGTCACCTGATGTTGGTTTAATTAGACCCGAAACCATTCTGATTAATGTGGTCTTACCTGCCCCATTTTCACCAATGAAGCCATAAATGTCTCCCTCATTAATAACCATATTCACTTTGTTAACAGCGATTTGGGATTTATAATTCTTGGTTAAATCTTTCGTTCTTAAAATTTCCATAGAAACCCCCTCTAATGAACATTATATCAATTTACATTTACTTTTAATCACATTTTTAATAATTATCTTAATTTTCATGCATTTCGAAATAAAAAAAATAAATAATTAATCAATTATCAAAAAAAAGAGGTTGACCTTCGTGAGGTCTTCCTCTTTTTTAACCTTAATTTAGGTTATTCAACGTAACTAAATTCAGTTTCAATAATATGGAATGATGCGGTCAATGGTGTTTCAGCCGTCCCTGATTGACCTGGTAATGCCATGAACACTATTTTTGTAAGTGATCCTGGAATTAATTTTTCATAGACCCCATCACCATTTGAATCAAAAGTAATTGTTTGTTCTAAAGCACCACTGTCATTAGGTTTAACAATAACAGATGTTCCTGCAGTTCCTTTGAAAGTAACTTTTAAAGTGTTTCTTCCAGCACTTTCAGCTTCAGTAACGTTTCTATAAAAGTGTGCATAACTTTGATCGGCAACTTTAGAAACTTCAACCTTTACACCGGTTTCATCCGTAGTAATGGTATAAACACCAGAATCGTCACCAACAAAATTATTATTTAAATCAATTGGATCATTTGGGACAAATTAAGGTTCAACATATCTTAATATTGATTTTGTAAAGATAAGTTCTCCACTAACAGCTGTATCTCCACCTGGATTAACGAAGAATATCATACTCTTGGTTTCTGTAATATCAAAAATATATTCAATTATGCCACTTTCATCCGCCGTTAAGATTAATTCTAAAGGTTGGGCATCATTGGGTTTGAACAACACTTTAACACCAGGTTCAGTTTGTAATCTAATGTTAAATCGATTAAATCCATATACCTCAGCTGGGAAGCTTATAATTTGGGCTTTGTAACCAGATACATTCGTAAATGTGACAACTAATTGCCCGGCTTCATTGAATGATAAGGCATAACCATCACTAGGATTTTCTGCATGAACAGAGAAATCATAATGATATTCTAATGAAATCCCTAAAATATCGAATGAGCCAGTGACAGTATCAACGCCACCTTCAGCAAAGAATAAGATTTCTGTGAAAGATTCTTTTCTAAATTCTGCTGAACCTAAACCTGCACCATCGAAAGTTACCCAAATTTCTTGTCCGTTAACTTTAACTAACACTTGTTTGTCTGGGGTACCTCTTAGATTCACTTTAATGTAATTATAGTCTTTTAAACCAGCATAAGTAACTAAATCAACGCGCATCGTAGACCACTCTTGGCCAGCACCTTTAACGTAATTAACTGTAATAAAACCGTCCGCTTGGGTGAAAGTATAAACATTATCACCAGAATCAATCAGTTCCGCCAATACAACTTCATGCGATAGTACATCGACTGGTATTATAACTGGTTGTTCAACAAACTTTAACCCTGATTCAATAATTGTTAAAGTTCCAGTTCCTAATTCATTTGGTTTCACAAATACCATAATTTTTGTGAGTGGGTCAGCGATAAATTTTTCATAAACCCCTTCGCCATTACTATCTAAAGTAATCGATGTTTCATATGCCCCATTGTCATTTGGTTTAACTAATATTTCATCCCCTGCAGTACCTTTAAATCTCATAACTAAAGTATTAAATCCTTCTGCTTCTAGTGTTGTAACGTCTCTATAGAAGAATGCCCATTCTTTACCAGCATCTTTAGTAAAATCAACTTTTACACCTTTTGTAACATCTGTAAATGTATAAACACCAGCATCTTTACTTACATAACCATTATTAATATCAAATAAAGGTTCAGGAATAATTGGTGCTTCATAGTATACAAGTTCAGAAACTAAGAATGTTACCGTGCCTGATAGAGCTGTATCTCCACCTGGATTAACGAAGAATATCATACTCTTGGTTTCTGTAATATCAAAAATATATTCAATTATGCCACTTTCATCCGCCGTTAAGATTAATTCTAAAGGTTGGGCATCATTGGGTTTGAACAACACTTTAACACCAGGTTCAGTTTGTAATCTAATGTTAAATCGATTAAATCCATATACCTCAGCTGGGAAGCTTATAATTTGGGCTTTGTAACCAGATACATTCGTATAAGTAACAACCAACTGTCCTGCTTCATTGATTGAAAATTGATAGCCATCCCAAGGGTTCACTGCATCCAGTGCAAAGTTATAACGGTACTCAAAGGTTGCACTTAAAATATCAAAAGAACCTGTAGTAATATTGCCACCTTCAGCAAAGAATAAGATTTCTGTGAAAGATTCTTTTCTAAATTCTGCTGATCCTAAACCTTCACTGTCAAATGTAACCCAAATTTCTTGTCCGTTAACTTTAACTAAGACTTGTTTTTCTGGGGTTCCTCTTAAGTTTACTTTATAGTAATTATAATTTTTTAATGCTTCATATGTTACTAAATCTACACGCATGGTTGCCCATTCTTGCCCTGCTGCCTTAACATAATTAACTGTGATAAAACCTTCATTTTGGGTGAATGTGTAAACACCATCGCCTGAATCCATTAATTCGCCCATAACAACCGGATGGACCAGTGGATCTGGTAATACAAATGGTGGTTCTACAAACTTTAATCCTGATTCAATAATTGTTAAAGTTCCAGTTCCTAAAGCATTAGGATTAACAAACACGATAACTTTAGTTAAAGTACCTGGGATAAGTTTTTCATAGAGCCCTTCACCGTTTTCATCTAAAGTAATTTGTTGTTCTAAAGAACCGTCATCATTCGGTTTAACCATAACTATGTCTCCGGCAGTCCCTTTAAATCTCATCACTAATGTATTAAAGCCTTCTGCTTCTAATGTAGTAACGTCTCTATAGAAGAATGACCATTCTTGACCTGCAACTTTAGTATAGGCAACAGTTACACCAGTTTCACCACTGGTAAATGTATAAACACCTCCGTCATTACTTACATAACCATCATTGATATCAAATAGTGCGACTGGTGGATTAACATCAAAGTAGACTCTATGAACTGTAATTTCACCACTTGCGTTAGCTGATTTACCTTGATCACCGAAAATTAATACCTGTTTAGGAGCTTTAAGTTGAGCTAAAGTAAAGTCAGATAAATCCATTACAAACGTTTGTTTTTCACCTGTAAATGTAACTGGTAATTCAACACCTTTACCTTCAGCTTCAAACTTAAGTAATGCCGTCTTTTCTGCTTCACCAGTGATTTCAAAAACAAGTCTTTCAAAACCTGATACATCACTGTCTTTAATATAGGCAGCTACTGTAGACCAGTCATGACCTGTTTCACCTTTTTGATAAGTGATAACTTCATCCGTACCGACTTTTTCAACTTCATAAATGCCATCCCCATTATCCATCCAATCATGTAATGGGAATGTTTCGTCTGTCCCATTATAGGTGTTATAAATCTTTGGATCAATCACTGTGTATTCATCGGTCATATAAGCATCTAAAATCTTAAATGAACCTTTAGCGCCATCTGACCCCGCTGCACCAAACACTAGGATGCGGTTAATAAGTTTCTTTTCAGCAGCAGTCAAAGCACTAAAATCAATCGCAAATTCTTGAACTTCACCATTTAAGATAATATCATCTTCAATGTTGTTAGGTTCAAACTTCGCTAAGACTTTAACCCCCGCAGTTCCTTGAACTTTTAGTACAATGTAGTTAAATTTACTAAAATCACCTTTAACTAGATTATAGAAGAAAGCCCAACCAAAACCACCGGATTTATCATAAGTTACAGTGGTTTCATTATTCGCATAAGCAAATGTATAAATTGGATCTTCATTGCCATTTGGTTCATTATTAACCCATTTTTGATTAAAGTGGAACTCATCAGCAACGCCATCATATTCGTTGATATTACTTGGGATATTGCTAAAATCTGTATTAATAACATAATTATCCGCAAGTTGATCACTAAACATCAATTTGGTAATTCTAATATTGCCTTCTTCACCAGTTTTACCAGGGGCAGCAATAATTCGAATCTTTCTTACTGAATCTAAGAATGTACTGTCATTTCTAAGATCCCATTCATAATCGACACTAAATGATGTCGCATAAATAGAAACCTTCTTTACGGTTGTTCCAGCTGCATTTTCTAAAATTAGTGAAAATTCTCCATCACCTGTTACCGTAATTAAAAGTTTTTTATACTCTTTTAATCCTTCAACAGCTTTAGAAATAGATACGGTTGCATCTTCACCTTTTGCATAATCAAACTCAAGTGCAGTAACTGTATTTTGCGAGATTGTGTAATCTGCATGTCCAGCAAAACCTGATAGGACGTTTAAGGTTTTTTCTTCTTCGACTGGTGGTTCATCCTTTTTACAGGCAGTAATCCCAACTACACCAGCAAGAATTAATCCTAAAACTAATAAATTTTTACCAATTCGTTTCATTTTTCTTCCTCCCTTTAAATGTTTGAATTGTTACACCAAATCATTCATTTTATCAATGAATCAACATCATAATACAACTAAATAACTGTTTAAAAATAAACCTTCTATTAACTGCACTTCTAAAGCGTCACCCCCATGTAAATACTTGTCGTCTTTGACAGACTTCTTATTTCTAGATCTTTAAATCACCTTATTTTGATAAAAAGATTAACGATAATGCGCTTGTTTAATAATATATCTTGATTAGGTTTGTATCCTTTAATAGGCTATTTGAAAGTTGATAAACGGGTTTCAAATAATTATCATAAGTTGGTTTGAAATCTACGCCATTCAAGTTTAAATATTTCAATTCACTATGAACATAAGACACCAAAATATCTTTTCCCTCTAACTTCAAACGAACTTCTAGCCCATTTAAATCCTTCGGAATTGCCGGACTGATAGTAAGTTTATCTTGATGAATTTGAAGCCCTAAAAAGTTAGATATGAGTTGATTTAAGTAAATTCCTGGGCCACTTGAATAAATTCGCCAGCCCCCTTTAAACTCAATTTTGTTGTTTTTAACTTTATCGTATTGTTCTTGAGCTTCGTACCGATTGATAAAGTTAGCATCACTACTTGAAAAATAAGTGTTTGATTGTCTCGGTTTAGCAGTAGAAAGATAATCATTTAATTTAATCGGATTTACTACATTAAGTGCCCAATAGGCTTGATTAGCTTCACCAGTTTGAAGTAACGCTTCAATTCTTCTTAAATGGGCATGTACATACATTATGCCTATTTCTCGACCAAAGTTAGTCGCGGTCTCAGCTCTTTGGAAGAAAGATTTCTGTCCGCCTTGGTATCGAACCGGTTTTTCCATTAACCGGTAACCGTCTGGCCCTTTCAAATGTGTCTCCACTGTTTTATTTAAATGTTTGATATCTTCTAGTGGTACTAATCTACTTGTGATGGCCTGATTATAGGCAATTAAACGATATTTTAATCCGTTTGAAGATTCATTTGGGTGAAACATGACTTCTGTTTTATCTTCAAATTGCAGGAACCCTGGTGGGTGTTTATCTTGATAAATATACTTTAAATAATCTATCTTTAAAGCTTCTTTATATTGATTTAACGCTTCAATTAAATCCATATCAACTTTTAAACTTAAGCTTAAAACATCCAGTGCTTGATACAATAAAGCTGAAGTCCAACCGGACACAAGACTTTCCGTTAAATTACTGTTAGCTGGCTGTAACGTATCATTCCAGTCTCCACCACCATATTTAGGCAGAGACGTATGCTTCATTTGATTGCGCTTTAAATTATTTAAAAGTCTTCTAACATGGTGTTTAATGGCCTCAGGGTATTTCTTTTCCATTGACTCTACTTCTATATAGGAAACTACTTCGTCTAAAATAGTTTGATCATTGGTTCTTTCTAAGTACTCTCCTAAAGCTAAAAGTGGCCATACAATAATATCTGCGTGTGAATCTTGAGCTCTAATTTTATAATATTGGTCAAACATAAACCATTGTGGAAAATCACCATCCATCGGATTAGTTTCACTATAATATTGATTTTCAAACACCGTTAAGATGATCTGTTTCATTTGATCAAACTGACCAAATGTCATAAATAACTCTAGGGGTCCTTGACAAACATCCCGAGTTCCCCAAGCGGCACCATTATATTGTTCAAGCCCATGTGGTTGGGCATAATGAATTAAAGCATTATGGGTATACCAGTATAACAAGTGATTATAACGGTTAATGTTTTCATCTCCTTTGATTTCAAGATGATTGATTAACCCTTTATAGGCTTCTTTTACTTCAAGCTTTGAGACTTCAAAGGGCTGGTTTGGTTCGTTTATAATGACACCTTCAACGCCTCTAATCGTAACTTCAAATGAATCAGTTTGGTATTTTAAGGCAATGATTCCTGGTAAATCTAGTTCAAATAATTTTGCGAGTTCATAATCACTAGATTCTAATATAAATCTAATGTTTGGTGATATAGAGGCCATTAATGACCCAACAGCCGGTTTGAAAGTTAAGTCCGGTGTCGTAATATATTCAACCATGGATGCATCTTCATTGGTGTTTAATAAGATTTGATTGGTTAAAACGAGTTCATAAGTTTTTTGATTCAATGACTTAAACGATAAATGAATTTTATTTTGAGTAAGCTCTGTATAAACAATAATTTCTAAAGTATCATAGTCTAGTTCATAAACCCACTTTGAATAATTTAAGCCCATTTCATAATAGGATGGTACATTTAACAACTTAAAATTTCCGCCAAGTTTAATCCAAATTCGTTGTCCTGTCAATGCGCTTGGAACAAGTTGATTACGATTTACTGACAAGAATTTATTAAAACTCGTATTACCTAAAACAACATGTGAATTGAATATGCCATTCATCCAGGTTGTTGAACTCATAAGATTTGTGGTTTTTCTAAAATCACCCGCAAGAATCATCGTTCCCGTGCTTCTTTCCTGAATAAGCTCTTTACTTTGTAAAACAACATGCGCATGATCAGCCGTAAAATACGACAACAAACCTTCCTTATATTCTGGGTTTAACATACCACTAAAAGAAGATTCTTTTGGTTTATTTCCATTTAATAATTGAACTTGGTGCGGTTTTTTATTCACTTTTGGTAAAATCTCTAAATAAGCATCCGTAACTTCATGATCATTATAGGAAACCATAAAATCAATTTCAGTAAGTTTACCTAAATTCACCTCTTGTGTTTTTAAGGTGATATAAGCGTATTCACCTTGTAATGATCTTGTTGGTAAATCTTTATATAAATAATCAGGAATCCCAGAATATTTATAACCTAACCCAAAAAAGTCTAGTCCATCAGTCGCATAGGATTCAATTTTTTTATTCGAACTGAATTTTAAAAACTGTTTTACACCTTGGTTCTGGGTTGAAGTTAAAACTTGATTTTTAAATTGATGGTCTAAATATTGTGCTGTATAAGCTTCACTATTTAAAATGGAATTAACGTCCGCTAACCCAACATCTTGACTATAAATTAAACTAATTTCTTTACTGGTTTTATTGAGATTTCTAAATTTATAACGCCACCCTAACCCACATATTATCAAGTCTAGTTGATACTCTATCTCTAAAAATGAACCTCGATAAGTGACATGCTCCCCATTTTTAGAAAATGTTGAAGGTGATGATACCCCTATTAACTTGGTAACCCCTTCGTTTTTAACAGCTAAATAGATGTTCGAATGACCACCATCAATCAAGTTACCACGGTACATATTGATTTGATTTTGTTGGTAAAGAATTTGGTAAATATCTCCAGAACTTAAAAAGGAAAACTGAATCTCTTTACCTAATTTAATTAATGTTTGTTCCCCTATTAATTTCATAAACCCTCCTTAAGCTGAAGCACGATATACCATTTGATATTTTGGTTCATCTATTTTTAAAAATGTGCCTTCTTGTAGATTGTTAATTAATGATTTAGCGACATCATGGCCCCAAGCGGTATGATCTATTTCAATGGTAGTCAGTTTGGGAATCACATACTTAGTCCACATAATGTTGTCAAATCCTGCAATTGCGATATCTTCAGGGATTCGGTAACCTTTTTCCATCAATGAACCCATTAATCCAATCGCAGACTCATCATTGGAACAAAATATCGCTCTTGGAAGCTTCGTGTTAGCTATTTTAGCGCCGACTTCTAAACCTCTTTTATAAGTGAAGTCACCTTCATAAATATAACTTTTTAAACCTTTGTTTTTAATGGCCTTCTCATATCCAGTAATTCTTCTTAAAGCGTTATAAGAATCTCTTGGACCTGTTAAAATGCCTACTGAACCATATTTATCAGCTAATTCATTTATAAACTGATAAACTATTTCTTCATTATTGATAACTGATCGATAAATGTTTTTACCACTCAAGTCTCTATCTAATAAAATAACGGGATAATTTGCTTTTGCGAAATTGATCAAAACCTCATCTTCAATGGATGAATCAAAGATGATAGCGCCATCAATTTGACGTTGATTAATAATCTTATCTGAGAGTGCCCCACTTGAAACAATAAGGTTATAGCCTTCTTCTAAAGCAGCTTGATTCATCCCTTCAAGAATTTCAGAAAACACGGGCCCAGAAAATCCGTATATAAAGACTCCAATACTCATCGTTTTTTTAGATTTTAAGTGTTTCGCTGCTGCGTTAGGGTGATAGTTTAGTTGTTTTGCGGCTTCCAAGACACGTTCTCTTAGTTTATCACTTACATTGGGTTTTCCATTTATTGCATAGGACGCGGTTGAAATGGATACGTTCGCAAGCTTTGCCACTTCTTTAATTGTAACTGCCATTAGACCCTCCTAAATTTAAGGTTTTTAAGCCCTTGTTGAATAATGGGATGTTCTGTAATTAAGGTTTGGATTAATCCGTCTATCTTTAAATTAGAAAATATCAGTTCCATGCCTTTGTTAAACCCATAATATCTACTACTTACCCAATTTTCACGTAAATTAAACGAATCATAATAACCATATTTACCACTAACAGGGTACTTATCAAATTCCTTTAATGTATTGACTGAGATCTCTTCTAAAAATGGAATACTACTAATAATTGCCGAAGGGCTATAGGTTCCATCAGGATAATTAAGATGGGTAGTAGCTGGTATGGGCCCATAAACACGGTAACCAAAAGGTGAGTCTGAAGCGGTCGCTCCCCAGCCATAGTCTTTTAAGATTGGATCTCGATGATTTTCAATAGAGGACTCATAATTCGCTCTAATCGCTTTAACCCCATTATCATACCAATTAATATCATTTTGGTCGGTATAATTTTTAAAGTTAATAAAACCTAATGGAAGTTGATAGACAAACAAAGTATTACCGGGGGTGTGATAGAACGAATTAGACTTATAGGTTTTTAACGTTCTATCAAAGCCTTCATACAACTGAAGCGATTCCTCATTATCATCATTGATACCGGCAAATAGAATATAAATAAATAATGCTTCACTTAACATATGCCATCTGTAGATAAAACCCGGTTCTCCTTTTACATAAGAGCCATCTTTATCTGGATTGTAAGACATTCTAAAGTATTTCTTGTTATCTTGTTCAAAGATTAACCATTTAAAGTCAAACCGGTTAATAAAATACATCACTAAGGCACTGACTTCTTGATTTTTAAAGTAACTATCTGCTGCAAGCATCCCCATGAAGGCAATCCAAGTAT
>Ga0265294_10009072_pt1 | contig 11513 bp, 10 predicted proteins | sample MunlanPumphouse3_FD_192504 | JGI IMG/M metagenome (GOLD analysis project Ga0265294, IMG submission 192504) | Groundwater microbial communities from a municipal landfill in Southern Ontario, Canada - Pumphouse #3 | ecosystem: Environmental > Aquatic > Deep subsurface > Groundwater | place...
AAATGTTTTTTAATATAAACTACTGCAAACTAACAGATTGTAAGCGATGGTCAAATTTAATGCCGATCCTTGCCCACGTGCCGGGTTGCACCAAATCGCCAATATCGTAATACTTGACATTGAGGAGGTTAGAGGCTTCCACGTAAACGGAGAAGGCGTGGTAGCTGTATTGCAGGCGCACATCTAATAACGCATAATTGGGATAGGATTTGACTTGTCCGATGGGATTATTTGCAAACGATTTGTACCTTCCTTTGCGGCTGTTAAAAGAGAAACTTCCACTGATGCTCACTCCTTTATATATTCTATGCGTAATTTGTACGGATAATCGGTGAATGAGGTGGTCTAACACGTAGCGTGATTGATAGCCGTCGGCTTCTTTATCGGAATGGAGGTAACTGTATTGAAGGGTGAGGTTTTGCAGCGGGTAATTGGTAGGAGCAATTTGCGGGGGCAACAATTGCAATTCGGCTTCCACGCCGGTAAACAAGATGTTGGTATGATTGACGGAATGCCATTTTTCTTCGTCTTCTTTTTTAATAAAGTCGATCATATCTCTGCCCCAGCGGTTAAAGACCGTAATGTTGAGTGCGAGGTACGGATTATCTTTGTTTTTTCTATAAAATATCAGGTGCGTGCTTCCTTCAAGGGTATAGGCTTGTTCCGGTTGTAAAGCGTTGTTGCCCAGCACGTCGCCGGTTTTGTAGTATAGGTCGGTGAAGGTGGGTTGGCGTGCGGAGCCGGCAAAAGAGACCTCAACGCTCGATGTGAAGACATTGTGAGGTGAGGCGAGAGGCTTGAATTGATAGTGCAGGTTACAGGCCGGAAGCGGGTAGATTTTGCGTGTGCCTCCGAAATATTGGAGCAGCAGAGCCACGTTAGCCGTAAATTGCTTCACGGAAATGATATGTGCTGCTGAGATGCCCGTTTGTGTGCGTGTTTTCCCGAATTTGTAGGAAAGCTGATGGACGTGAATGGGAACTGTTTCGGTGAGCGGGTCGCCCAAGGAGGTGCTCAGGATGTCCTCCCAACGTATATCCGCGCTAAAAGTAGTAGTGCCGGCGATGGAATGAAAGCTTGTAAGTATTTGTAATCCCAGCAGTTGTGTAATGTGGTAGTTGTTTTTTGCCGGATTCTGCCCCTTCACCAACTCGAAGCAGTCTTTATTCAAACGGTAATAAATTGCAGGCGTCACTCTCACGGTTTTGCCCATATTCCATTTCAGGGAGGTGAGCAGGGTTTGGGTGCTTTCAAATTGGTCGGGGTATTTCAGAGAATAGAAGCCGTTGGCACCATATTTTTTGTCATTATAGCCGATTTGAAAATCCAATGTGCCGCTACGGAGGCGACCTTTGTTTTGATAAAATGCGCTGACATTGGTGTAATCCGTATTTTTGATATAACCGTCCGATTTTCCGTAGCTGAAGGCGAGCAGATGGTTCCAGCGACCGGTTTGCATATTAAAGGCGGTGCCGGTTTGCAGTAAGCCGTACATACCGCCGGTGAGGTGAAATATCATGCGCGGCACTGTGTCGCAAAGGGTTTGGATGTTGAGTGTGCCGGAGAATGGTGCCGTGCCGTATAAAGCGGCCGTGGTGTTCTTGTACAGTTCAATGGAGCGAATGATGTCGGGTGGGACAGGTAAGTTGAGGGAATAATGACCGGTTTGCGGGTCGGTAAAATTGATACCGTTCAGCATCAGCACTGTTTGGTCGAAAGTACCGCCGCGGTAGCTAATGTCCGCTTGGGTGCCGAACAACCCTCGCTGTCGAATGTCCAAACCGGTGAAATAGTCGAGCAGTTCGTTCAGCGATTGGATTGGCGATCGGTCAATGTCGGTGTTAATGATGACACTTTGCAGCAACAGGGGCTGCATCTCGTTGTGTAACGGATCGTCAGCCGTAATTTGCACTTCTTCCAAAGTGTGGAGCAGCGTGTCGGGTTGTATTTGCGCGTGCCCTTGCGTCGGCTTTGCCAAGAACGAACAAGCAAGACTGATTGTACTGATTACAACGACTTTATGAAAAGAATTAAAAGCCGCGTAACCTTTGCGGGTCCATCTTTTGAAGTATGTAACCCGTTTCCATTGGTGCGTTTTTTTCATCTTTACTTGTTTTTATGTTTGCGGCGGCAAAAGTACGGATTTTTTGGAAGGGGAGGGAAGATTTTTCTTATTTTTTATATTAACCCGAATTAAATGCGAGCAAAATAATACTTATTGAAAGAATTTTATCGTATAGCTTCTCAGTTTTGGCAGCGAATAAAAATTATTTCCTGCCAAAACATATCAAGATTTTGGGATTTTAATTACGTTGCTTTTATTTAAGTATAAATATACGATTGAAGTGAAAATTTGTACTTTTGGTATTGATATCGGGTTCAAACAGAATGGTTAATTACTATCTATTATTGCATCGAGGTTGGTGATTATGTTTTTCAAGCTGCATACAATTACTCCCTTTTGAATTTCGTATTGATCATCAATAGGAGCCACTACGTATGTGGTATCCGGATGCAAAAAGTCAATGGAACGCCAAAAACCTGCGGTCAGGGTTGGAGCGGTTGAGGCTTTACATTCTACACAAATCAGCTTATTATGCTTCTGAATGACGAGGTCCATTTCATCACCGGTTGCACTGCGATAAAAAGAGAATTGAGCGTTGCGTATAGTCGCACAAATATTTTCGATGACTAAGCCTTCCCACGAACTACCCAAAACGGGATTTCCCATTAAAGCATTAAAATCTCTTATCTGTAAAACTTGATGCAAAAGTCCGGAATCTCGAAAATATAGTTTAGGTGATTTTATCAAACGCTTTTTAGTATTGACGAAGTAAGGCTGTAAAGTACGCAAAATGTAAGTCTGCTCCAAAATATCCACATATTTGCGGATAGTGGGGTGGGTTAAGCCTAACGATTCTCCCAACGTAGAGGTGTTCAACAATTGACCATGTATATGGGCACACATGGAAAGCAGCCGCATCATTTGCAAAGAAGTAATCTGAAATCCGAGTTGCGGAATGTCACGTTCAACATAAGTACGAATAAAATTTTCTCGCCACAATGCACTTGTTTTGTCATCTGCTGTTAAAAAGCTCTCGGGATAGCCTCCGCGAAACCAATAATTATTCAACAAGAAGTTGGGTGTATTGTCAATTTCAGTCAGCAAAAAAGGCGTTAAATCGACCATTCCGATGCGACCGGCTAAAGTTTCGGAAGTGTGATGAAGCAGGTTTGGTGAAGCTGAACCTAACAAAATGAAGCGTCCCGGCTTACGAAAACGGTCAATTTCGGTGCGAAGTACTGAGAATAAATCCGGTAGCAGCTGTATCTCATCTAAACAAAGGGTTTTGTCGGCATTGTTCTTAAAAAAAAGACTTGGTTCGGTGAGTTTTGCCAAATCATCTCTATTTTGCAAATCAAGATGCAGGAAATCAGGAAATTGATTTGCCAACATTTTTACCAAAGTGGATTTTCCGCACTGTCTCGAACCTAAAATGGCAACAGCGGGAAACAACTTTACATTTTGTAATACAAAATTTTCTATATTTCTGTGGACTAATTTGTGCATATTGTAAATTGTATTTTCAATATGCAAAGATAACATAATTTTTATTTTATAGACCGCAAATTAAAAATAATCTTTTATTTAACGAATAAAAATTTTTCTAACCCAAACATGTCAAAATTCGGAATTTAAATAAAATTATATTGGTGTCCGGTAAATAATAGAAATTATTGATTAATCTATTAGCATTGAGTTGATTACGATGCCTCATATTTTGTCAGGCTTACATTTACAAACAATAAAATAAGAAATCGAAAGGATTACTTCTAATAATTGTGTAGATGAATTTTACGAAAAATAATTATTGTTAACGTCAAATTCCCTTCCTTTGAAAGGGTGCCGTTAGGGTGGGGTGGTTTTTCCCAATGTTCTATGGGGCGTACGCCATCGCATTACAACATGATGAAGATGTCAAACATTTATTTTGTGTATATAATTGTAATTCATTTATTTTCAAGGAAATATCGCTATCTTTACTTTTTGCTTGATTAAAAAGTAATCAAAAAATCAAGTCGCGATGAAAGGTCTGCCCGCTCTGTGAAGAGCCTAACAGCGACGGCAAAAGAAGTATGAAAAACGGATTTCTCGGGTGATTGTACACTTGTTCGCGGGAGATCCGTTTTTCATAAACGTTTCGTGCTTTTGTACGCCGCTGTAAGCTCTTCACATTCACAGCTTGTCTGATCTTCATCCTGACATGGACTACGCTCATGCGCTATGGCAACATGCAGGGATGGAACTGCGGTGAATTCCATAATTAGGGATAAGTACACCATTTCCTCGACAGCTATCATTAAATTTTTATTTCGGGGGTCGAATTCTACTGCCGACAATAAGCAAATTACAGCAGAATATCTTGGATACTTACGATGCCGATTTTTCTAAACATGCTCCTATTGCAGAGGTTCCGAGAGGATGGTTTGGAAATCCGTTCCAGCTCAACTTTCACAAGAAAACAAAAAATTATCTCCAGACAATTGAAAGTGCGCGAGGTAAAAGTTTTGTACTTGCGATTGAGTGGCTGAATGATGCCCCTTTAGTATATAAAATCAATCGGACCCAAAAAGGTTTTATGCCGCTGAGTGCGTAAGAATATTTTTCTTCCTTCAACCTTTTTATGCTTGATGTGGGATGAATGGGAGCGATGAGCAAATTGCCCTTGCAAGCATTGCTCGGAGTGCATACCTTGTTTACAGAGAATAAAGGTGCTCTAACAGAACAGTTTGTATTACAACAATTTATTACCAAAAATAACGTAAGTATCTACTATTGTTTGCCAGAAAATTCACGTGGTAAAATTGATCTTTTGCGGCAAAATGATATGAGAATCATTCTTGTTGAAGTGAAAGCTGAAGAAAATCTTTAAGCCAAAAGTCTGCGCTCTTTTGTAGAAAATAATCCTGATTTACATGGTGTACGTCTCTGCATGTCAACCCTATTGACAACAAGAATGGATGACAAACCATCAGTTGTGGAGTGGAAATAGTGGTCAAGTGATACGTACGTATCAATACAAATTGATTTATTCTCCCAAAACTGCGCAATTTCCGGCAGTTAAGTTGAGCTTAAGCAACACCTTAAAAACAAAAAAGACCGAACCTTTGAAAGTTCAGTCTTTTTTATATCGGATAGCAGTCATCTTCTTACCGAAAAACTACTTATTATAACGTTCTTTTAAAACTTTGAGCATATCCACGGTCATTGATTCTAAGTCGTATGACGGCTTCCAATTCCACTCTTGGCGTGCGGCACTGTCGTCCATATAGTTAGGCCATGAATCGGCAATTCCTTGTTTCAGCGGGTCAACGTTGTAATCCATGGTAAATGTTGGAATATGCTTTTTAATTTCGGCTGCAATGGTTTCAGGAGCAAAGCTCATTGCCGTCACGTTGAAAGAGTTACGATGAATTAATTTGGATGGATCGGCTTCCATTAAATCTACGATGGCTTTGATGGCATCCGGCATATACATCATGTCCATCAGCGTTCCTTCGCGGAGCGGACAGGTAAATTTACCTTCTTTGACTGCGGCATAGTATATTTCAACAGCATAATCTGTAGTTCCTCCGCCCGGGAGAGTGACATTGGAAATAATGCCCGGAAAACGTACCGAACGTGCATCAACTCCGAAACGTTTGAAGTAATAATCACTTAACAATTCACCGGTCACTTTGGTAACACCGTAAATGGTCTTGGGACGTTGAATCGTATCTTGCGGAGTTCCGTCTTGCGGCGTTTCCGGTCCGAAAGCACCAATAGAACTTGGCGTGAAAATGGCAGTTTTATATTCTCTGGCTACTTCTAAACAATTCAGCAAACTCCCGATGCCAATATTCCAACCCAACATGGGATTGGCTTCCGCTTTTGCAGACAAAATAGCTGCCAAATTGAAAATGGTATCAATGTTGTATTGTTTAACTACAGCGGCAATATCTTCTTTTTTTGTGGCATCAATTTTAGCTGTGGGACCACATTCCGATAATTCCGGTTTCAAGGGAAATATGCAATCGCTAGCTATTACATTCTCGTTTCCGTATATTTTTCGGAAAGCAGGAGTTAATTCAGAACCAATTTGTCCGGACGCTCCAATGATTAGTATTCTTTTCATTCTTTCGATTTTTTATTTTGTTTTTTCGAGCCGCAAAATTACGTTTTTTTTTGATTTTAGGTATCCTTTTTTTTTGATTATTTTACTGAAAAAATCAAATTTTATGGTTTAAAATAACGATTTAATTCTTGATGATTCTATCCTGATTTTGTGCCAAGAAACTTTGCCAATTGTTGGCTTTGTTGTCATTGCCGCATACTGAAATACGGTTTTGTAAATGATGACAGACGGCAACAGCTAAAGCATCGGTGGCATCCAAGTAGTTGGAATCGTTGTTGAAAGTGTACATGGCGTGCAACATGGCGGCTACCTGTTCTTTCGAAGCACTCCCGTTGCCGGTGATGGCTTGCTTGATTTTGCGAGGGGAGTATTCATAAACGGGCAAACCCGCATGCAGACAGGCCGCAATCACCACGCCCTGCGCACGCCCCAACTTGAGCATCGACTGCGGATTCTTGCCAAAAAATGGAGCCTCGATCGCTAAAATGTCCGGCTTATATTGCGTTAATATATCCGTCGTGCTCTCAAAAATCTTCTTCAATTTTGCATTCTGACCCTGCAAACGGGTCATCTTTACCACATTCAGCTCCACAATTTCCGATTGCCGTAAATGAACCCGTAGTAACGCATAACCCATAATCGTCGTTCCCGGATCTACTCCCAAAATTAATTGTTCAGTTTCATTATTCATTATTCATTAATTGATAATGTGAGTATGAGATTGTGGTAGTCAATGATGGCATGATGACTTTTTAGAAAATCGCCGCCGATAATTCCCTGTATGCGCTTAAACCCGACTTGCTCGTACATGTCGCTCACTTGTTGTAAATCCAACAATCTTACCGTGTAATTCGGGATGCTCAATCGTCCAATTTTAAGGCCGTTTAGCTCGACAATAACGGTTTCAAAACGGTCACCGCCAATGCCGATATTTTTCTCATCTTTTCCAATAATCTTTCCGTCTTGTTGTATCTCCGTAATGAACGTTTGGTCGAAGCATGAATGATTGGCACCGGTATCTATCAGTAAATAAACAGGATGATTCTCAATTTTTCCTTTTATCACCAAATGATAACCGTCAGGGTCCAATTCCCAAAGCAGACATTTGATATGATACGCTTTGCTCATCTTATAAATGTATCGCTTCGCCGTATGCGTTGGCAGCGGCTTCCATGATCGCTTCCGATAGAGTAGGGTGCGGATAAACGGAGTTGATGATTTCGTGTCCGGTCACCTTTTTATTGCGGGCAACGACCACACCTCCAATCATTTCCGTAACATTTTCGCCAATCAGGTGACAGCCGATTAATTCATGGGAGTTTTTATCGAAAATTACTTTTACCATTCCGTCTCTGTTGCCCGATGCCGTAGCTTTGCCCGATGCCGTGAACGGGAATTTGCCGATGAGTATTTCTAAACCTTGTTCCAATGCTTTTTGCTCGGTCAGTCCCACAGAGGCAATTTCGGGTGTAGTATAGGTGCAGCCGGGGATATTGCCGTAGTCAATTTTTTGCGGATTAAGTCCGGCAATATGTTCTACGCAAATGGTGGCTTCGTGGCTGGCAACGTGCGCCAATGCCGGTCCGTGAACAATGTCACCGATGGCGTAGATGCCTTCTTTGTTGGTGCGATAAAAATCATCAACCACCACCTTTGTTCTTTCAACTTCAATTCCGTATTCTTCCAATCCGATTCCTTCGAGGTTGGTAATAACGCCAACTGCTGACAGAACCACTTCCGCTTCGATTTCTATTATCTTTTCTTTGCTGTCTTTTACGGTAACCACGCACAATTCCTTGGAAGTATCTACACTCATCACCGCCGATGAAGTCATCACTTTAATGCCCGCTTTGCGGAAGGCTCTTTCCAATTGTTTGGAAATTTCTTCATCTTCCACCGGAACTAAGTTCGGCAAAAACTCTACAATGGTGACTTTCGTTCCGAGCGAGGCGTAGAAGTGTGCAAACTCGCTGCCAATGGCACCGGAGCCCATCACCACCATCGAAGCCGGCAACTTCGGCAAAGTCAATGCTTGACGATAGCCGATGATCTTTTTGCCGTCTTGCGGAATATGGGGTAACTCCTTAGAGCGCGCACCGGTAGCCAAAATAATATGGTCTGCCTCGTAAATCTCTGTCGTCCCGTCGGGTTGGCTGACTTCTACTCTCTTGTCTTTCACAATCTTGCCAAAACCGCTGATGACATCAATATTGTTTTTCTTAAGCAAAAATTGAACGCCTTTGCTCATCGTTTCTGCCACGGTACGACTTCTTTTCACAATCGCCTCAAAATCCGGTTTTGCCGGAGTATCAAGTGTAATGCCATAGTTAGCAGCATGTTGCATGTAGTTATACACTTGTGCCGATTTGAGTAATGCTTTCGTGGGAATACAGCCCCAATTAAGGCAAATACCGCCTACTTCAGCGCGCTCAACTATCGCAGTTTTCATATTTAACTGACTGGCACGAATGGCAGCCACATATCCTCCGGGACCACTCCCGATAACGATTAAATCATATTTCATTTTATAAATTATTAAGATTATTCATCAAGTATTTCGGTGTTAATTTCTTCGCGCAAATTATCAATGATAAATTGCTTGCGCTCCTTGGTATTATCTCCCATGTAATATTCCAAAATCTCGGAGATCTTCGTATTTTTCTCTAATACAACAGGTTCCAAACGAATCGATTTCCCTATGAAATTACCAAATTCGCCCGGCGAGATTTCTCCCAATCCTTTAAACCGTGTAATTTCCGGCTTACCGCCCAGCGATTTGATGGCTTCTAACTTCTCTTCTTCGGAGTAACAATAGAGGGTTTTTTGTTTGTTCCTGACACGGAATAGGGGAGTTTGCAAAATGTAAACATGCCCGGCGCGCACCACATCGGGATAATAATTCAAAAAATAGGTGAGCATCAGTAACCGAATGTGCATTCCGTCTACATCGGCATCGGTGGCAATCACAATATTATTGTAACGCAGCCCTTCCAATCCTTCTTCCAAATTGAGCGCAGCTTGGAGCATACTCAACTCTTCATTTTTATATACATCGGTTTTTTTCAATATATTCGTGGGCTTCCCCCGCAAACTGAAAACTGCTTGTGAGCGCCTGTCGCGCGAAGTCGTTATCGACCCCGACGCCGAATCCCCTTCCGTGATAAAAATCGTGGAACTGATACCATCCGCATTATTGTCGGTGTTAAAATGATATTTGCAATCACGCAGTTTACTGTTGTTGAGGCTGACCTTCTTTTGCGTCTCCTTCATCTCTTTCTTGATGCCCGCAATCTCTTTACGCTCCTGCTCCGATTCTTGTATTTTCTTTCGCAAAATATCTGCTACATCAGAATGCATGTGCAGGTAATTATCTAATAATCTGCCAACTACATCATTAATATAATTCCGTATCGTCTGTCCCCCCGGCTGCATATAGATCGACCCTAAGCGCGTTTTCGTCTGAGATTCAAATACTGGTTCCTTAATTTTGATGGACATTGCCGCCGCAATGGAGTTCCGTATGTCATTCGGGTCAAAATCCTTGCCGTAAAAATTACGTATCGTCTTGACAATGGCTTCCCGAAATGCCTGCTGGTGCGTCCCCCCTTGGGTCGTATTCTGACTATTCACAAAAGAATAATACTCCTCCCCATAGTGGCGCTTCGTGTGAACCAATGCAAATTCAAATGTATCTTCTTGTAAATGAATAGGTTGATATAACATCTCGTCGGGATTGACCGTGTTCATCAGCAAATCGTGCAATCCGTTTTTAGAGGTAAAGCGTTTCCCGTTGAAATTAATGACCAATCCGCGATTCAGATACACGTAATTCCAAACCATTTTTTCGATATAGTCGGTGTACCAATGGTAATTTTCAAAAATAGTATCGTCAGGAATAAATTCGGTCAATGTCCCTGGACGCTCTAAACTTCCCTCAATTTCAGATTCGGCAATTTTTTTTCCACACGAAAATTCGGCTTGTTTTTGATGGCTGTCACGGAAACTCTGCACTTTAAAGTAAGAAGATAATGCATTGACGGCTTTCACGCCCACGCCGTTCATTCCAATGGAACTCTCAAAAGATTCACTGTCCTTGAATTTCGCGCCGGTATTCATTTTCGATACGCAATCCACTACACTCTTTAACGGAATCCCACGCCCGTAATCGCGCACCATCACTTTATGGTCTTTGATGGAAATGTCAATCGTCTTACCGAAACCTTCCATAAATTCGTCAATGGAGTTATCAATTACCTCCTTCAATAATACGTAAATGCCGTCATCGTGTGCCGACCCGTCGCCCAATTTTCCGATGTACATCCCCGGTCGAATACGGATGTGTTCATCCCAATTTAATGTAATGACATTGGTGTCTTTGTAATTATTAGTCATCTATTTCCACTTTTCATTTTCAGGCGGCAAATTTACGGATATTTTTTGAGCTTCTTGGGTGATTCTGAACTTTTTTTGGACAATTTGTTTTTCATTTCTTTTTTGGGCGAGCGGCTTCCCGCCCTTCGTCCCACGCACGCCGTCGGGCTGTCCGCTTATACTCCTCGCAGCGGAATTCAAAAATATCTTTTATCCTCATGATTCCGCCGCTGCTGCGGGGTATCCGCTCCCATCCCTCTCGCCAACAAACGCGCACATTCCCGCCAAAATACTCATTTGCACCGCAAAAGTTGGTCTCTCAATATTATCCCACAACCGACGCCTGCATGATTTTTTCTCCTAAATATAAACCTGCCCATACCGCCACAAGACATAGCACAACCGAACTTACTATATAAACTACCCCTGTGAAAGTATGACCGCTTTTTAATAACTCAACTGTTTGTAACGAAAAAGTCGAAAAAGTCGTAAACCCACCGCATAATCCAATGGCTAACAACAATTGCCAACTGTTTTTATCACAGGTCGCCAGCAAAACTCCAATCACTAACGAACCGACAATATTCACGAAAATTGTTCCAACGGTTGAGGGAAAAGTAAAAAATTTTGCGAGTAACATTATTCCATAACGAAGCATACTCCCGATGCCGCCGCCTATTCCCACTAATAAAAAATCTTTCAGCATTATATTGATAATAAATTAGTTATAAAAATTTTATGATTGATTTATTTCGACATGAAAACAGGTGCAAATGTAATACTATTTTTTATAATCTTAGAAAATTTCTTTTTTAATATCAATGATGGCAACATATTTTCAGTTTCTTTGTCAGTATCGCATTATTAACTTTAAAACTTTATCTATATGATTAAAAGAATTTCAAATTTTAAAAGAATTTTTGTGGTATTATTGGCGGTAGCGGCATTGACAAGTTTCACCTCTTT
>Ga0265294_10009073_pt1 | contig 11513 bp, 10 predicted proteins | sample MunlanPumphouse3_FD_192504 | JGI IMG/M metagenome (GOLD analysis project Ga0265294, IMG submission 192504) | Groundwater microbial communities from a municipal landfill in Southern Ontario, Canada - Pumphouse #3 | ecosystem: Environmental > Aquatic > Deep subsurface > Groundwater | place...
GGTAAGAAAATATATGGGATTTTTTAATGGGGTATTTTTGAATTGCTCTTTGGCTTTTTGGGGGAAGATTTGAGGGGAAGAAAGACAGAATTATATTGTGCTTGCCCCACCCTTTGCCCAGCGCGCACATGAGGCACTCCCATTTTTTAAATTCAAAAATATTATTCGGCTAACACTTTTAATGCTTTCATCAAAATAATTTCGAAATTATTTATGTCCCATGTTAATCCTATTAGAGGCTTGAAAATGTAACCTTTCCCGCTTCTCTTGTCCTTTATATACACAATATCATCCTGCATCACTCTATATTTTGACACTTTTAGTGTTTCCTTGAGGGATTTAAGGTACCAATTTAGCAACTCATCAGGTAAAGTTTCTTTGAGAATCTCCCAATCTTGGGTAGATTTTGCCTCTTTCTCGAGCTCTGCATCGGTGGGCTCGTGATCCGGTTTTTCTAGCAAAGTTGTGGGGGTGATGCAGCCTTCATGTGCGACAAAATTTCGTCTGATTTTTAGTTTCTCTACCCATTCAACAAATTTCGCATCTAAAAAAATCTTTCCTAATTCAGAATTTGCGATTGCAACTTTCCTCCTGTAAATTTCATTACCTAAGTCCATCCAGATATCCTTCTTGGTTTCCATATTTAAGGCATCATCAACAATTCTGGCCAGCTGATCCAAACCAGCATAAAGCATTGTATAAAAATGGGATAAGTAGAAACTTGTTTCAAAACTATAATCTTGATTTTTCCATCCTTGGCGTTTCGCATATCTTTTTTGTTGGAGAAAGAAGAATAATTTATCGCGTGAATAACAAATCATTGCAATTCTATTCATTAACAAAGATCTGAGGATTTCGGCTGATTCTTTACTTATTATTTTTAACAACTTCTCTGAATACAATTCGTAAGATTTTTTGCCAAATTCATCGCCCATATTATAAAAGGTAGTCCACGGCCTATACCATATATTTTCAGATGTGAAGGACCATGGTATTTCGTGGCCTCTAACAAATATTTCAATTTCCCCAAGTGCTTCTTCTACATTTTTTACTACACAATTTAAGTTGTTAAATTTGTTGAAATAATCGATTGTGCTCGATGAGGCGGCAATTACTAAATCAACTGAATTATTATCAACGATTGTTTTTTTATTTGAGTCAGGCCTGAAGTCTCTTGGGTCAATTATTAAATCGTCGCTATTTGCGTCGAGTTCATCGAATATTTTTTGGCAAATTATCGTAATTTTAAGAGCTGGATTAACCTCTTTTAAATATGTTTTCAATCTTAATATCTCAGTGATACAATCGATTAGTTTTTCGTCGTATTCTCTTACCTCAATGTAAATCCTAAAAGATTGACTCTGTAGTCCCGAGTCTATCCGTTCTGTATAATATTTTCCATAAATTAATGGCATTCCAACATGTTTCTAGTTTATTTAATTTAATATTCTATGTTATATTTTCTTAATTTTTTCTTTTATTGTTAAATAGTTCGGTAGCGAATTCTCAACCAGTGCCCAAAACTTCTTCGAATGGTTCATTTCTTTAAGATGACAAAGTTCGTGAACAATTATATAGTCCTGCATTATCCCCGGCAAAAATAATATTTTGTAATTAATACTCAATTCTTTTTTGCTCGAGCAGCTACCCCAGCGCGATTTAAGTTGTTTTACCTTGAAGCCTGTGTATTCAAGCTCAAGTTTTTTGCTCCATTTGTCCAATTTAGCTTTTACCAACTCCCGAGCCTCAATTTTATTTTTCAAAAAATGCATTCGACTGTTTTCTTTAAGCTCGGGAACGATCTGAATTTTGCGTTGTTCTAATTTTTTTGCGATCCAGTGTTTTTTGGACTCAATAAACTTTCTCAAAATATCCGGTGAGGTTTTTAATGGTTTCGTTGCGACTACATCGCCATCGGCATAAACAGCAACTCGCATTCTTTGAGCTAATTTGCTCTCCTTAATCGAATACTCGATTGTTTTGTCTAATACTAATAAACTCTCTTTTTTCATTTGAAAGTCTTAATTATTGCGTCGGTCAAGCGATTTTGGAATTTTGTAAAATCACTAATCTTTAAGCGATCTTTAAATTCTTTTAAGGTTAACTCTAGAATCGTTCGCTTAACATTTTTAATGAACAGATCATATTTCGAGCTGTTTTGCCAATTGCTGTCCAATATGTGGTCGGTCAGTATTCGGTCAAGCTTATTAACATAATCTCTAACAACTTTATCCGCTGTATCGCCGGCGAACTCTTTAGTTAATAAATACAAGCTGTAAGTCCTTAATTCCATTCCCGAGTCTCTCGCTTCATCGTGAGCTGATTTAACGTCATCAAGAAGTCGCTTGTACATCTTAATTCTTTCGGACAAATCCAGCTGATTTTTTTCAAATTGGCTTTTGATCACCGATAATCTTTCGCTAAAACTTTGAAAGTGTGGATTGGATTCAATATGCTCGGATATTTCACTTTTGAGGATTTTTTCAAGCTGCAGGGCTTGCTCTTTTTCATCCATTTCATCAAGCCGCTGCAAAGTATAAATATCGTCAAGCCGGAGCTCGCGAAAATTTTTCGTGATACCTTCATATTCAACATTATCATTTATGACTTGCTTGACCTTCTCACCGAAACCCTTGAGTAAATGGTTGTCATCTTCGCTTCTGAATTCTTTTAGAAATGCCAGATATACACTCGTTAACCATTCAAACGGCCTGATATGTGGCTTTAAGAAGGGGTCGGGAGCCAGGAATTCAAAAAGCAGTTTCAGTCGATTGTATTTGGTAGCAAAATAAAGCTGTTTATCTTCGTTGTCGATAAAGATTCGCAGTACCCGGCGCAGATTATCAGCGGAAGGATCTTCGCGATTGATTCCTTCAAACAACTGTAATACTTCGTTCAAAATTCCTGTGAATCGTTCCTTGACCTGCTCGATATCTATCATCGCCTCGTCAACTATTTGTTCGTCGAAATCCAGTGCGTCATATAAGTTCTTGGTTATACCGTAGTAGTCGATAATTTTTCCGGCATATTTATTTGGATAAACTCTGTTGGTTCGAGCAATCGCTTGCAATAAAGTGTGATCGCGCAGTGGTTTATCGAGATACATCGCTTGTTCTATCGGCGCATCAAATCCGGTCAAAAGCATATCACAGACCAAAACAAGTTTTAGTTCGTGATTGGGATTCTTAAAATTATTAATGATTTCATCCCTTTCTCGCTTAGAAGTATTATACTGGCTTAAGTTTTCCACCTCGGTATTTGGGTTACCCGGTGAGTAGACAACTGCCGACCAATTATTTGGAATCATTTCGTCTAACAGTTTTTTATAAGTCGCGGTTGCTTCGCGATCATAACAAACCACTTGAGCTTTAAATCCATTCGGCAAAACATAAAGTCGATAATGATCAACAATGTCTTGGGCGATAGCTTTCATTCTCTCGGGTAGTTTTACAAGTGCTGATTTCTTGCCGTACTTTTGAATAAGCTCTTGCTTTTTCTCATCCGGCAAATCGCTTGCCAGCTCGTCAAATTGCTCATCAACTTTTCCTTCGTCTATGGCAAATTTTGAAAGTCTTGCTTCGTAAGTAACTGGCAAGGTCGCACCATCATCAATTGCCTGTTGGATTGAATAGTAATCGAGATATCTTTCGCCTTTCGGGCCGTAATTGCGATGAGTATTTAGCGTTTTTTTATCAATCGGTGTTCCGGTGAAACCAAAGAAAAATGCGTTTTGCAGTGCATCGCGCAAGTTAATTCCGGAAACACCTTCCTCTCCGCGGTGAGCTTCATCGGACAAAACAATAACATTTCGATCTAAATTTTTGATTTCATCGCCGAGCTCACTAAACTTTTGAATTGTTGAAATAAATATCCCTCGCTCTGGCGACTTAATGACTTCTTCGAGATGAGCTCTTGAAGTTACTCGAATAATATTTTTACCTCCATGATTCACAAATTCATCAAAAACTTGATCGTCGAGATCGACACGATCAATCAATACAAAAACTTTTGGACTTTCCAAATCCTCGTCGTATCGGAGTTTCCAAGCAGTGAAAAACATTGTTAGGGTTTTACCCGAACCTTGAGTATGCCAAATTAAACCTTTGTTATGTTCGCCCTCTTTGACTCTCTCAACAATTTTATTTGTCGCTCTGAATTGCTGGTATCGAGCTATCTTTTTGATCGTTCCGTTTTGAGTTTGCTCGTAAACGATAAAGTTGGCGATAATATCCAGTAAATTCGTCGAATTCAATAAACTATCAAGCGCAACCTCTAGATATCCCTCAGAAGAATCTTTGTTTGTCGGATCTCCATCGTATTTTTTGAGCAAATCGTCATCTCGCCATTTTAGGAAATATTGTTCGGGCGAATAGGTGGCTCCGTAAACAGTTTGCAATCCGTCAGTGGCAACACTGAAAAGATTTGGGATAAATAATTTTGGCGCGACTCGCTCGTATCTTTTTATTTGCCCGATGGCCTCGGTGTAATCGGTGGTTTGATTGGCAGTCGGAGATTTTGCTTCAATATCAACCAGCGGAATGCCGTTTACAAAAATCATTATATCTGGCCGAATATTTTCTAAGTCGCCGGCAAAGTAAAATTGATTAGTTGCAACGAAGTCATTATTTTGTGGATTTTCGAAATCGAGAATTTTGTACTTTTCCGTCTTTTGGGTTTCTTGGTTTTTTAGTTCAACACCATTTCTTAAAAACTCCAAAAAATGCTGGTTGGTGTCAGCTTTTTTAAGCTCGCGAATAATGGTTTGTATAATAGTTTCGTCAGATAATTGATTGATTTTTTTTATTGATTCGACAAGTAGAGGCTCAATCAAAACTTCGTTTTCTTGATTTCGAAGCTTAGCAAAATCTTCAGGCTTGATATATCGGTAACCAAGATTATTTTTCAAAAACTTGATTATATGCTGCTCGATTGTGGCGTTTTCATTAAATTTCATACGCTTCCTTTTTAATATTTTTCCGGATCGATTAGATCTGGTACATATCGGCACCCGTTCACATTTAAATTATCGTCACAGTTTTCTACTAAATTTATTAAATTGATAGAAAAATTATTTTCGGGTTTCAGCCATAAATTCGCAGAACCAACATTGTCATAAAAGTGTCTTTGGGGAGATACGACTTCTTCGCTAATATTTGCCTTAAACTCAGTATTGAAGTAACAAACAATATTTTTGTATATTTCATCGACATAATTTTTACCAAAAACCAATTCGACCATTTCTCCATGATCTAGCTTGTGCCGGATGCCACTTGGACCAAAAAGTTCGTTATACAGTGAACGCCCAAGAATTTTCATCATTGTTTCTTTTTCGTAACTAATTTGAGTTTTTCCATTTCCCTTGTCTATTTCCACTCTCCCACACATCGCCTCTAGCGCCGAAAAAAGTAAAAGAAGTTTAGGAATATAACCGATTGTGTTTCGACACTCCCGCAAAAACCTGAAAGCTTCGGGATATTTAAAGTCTTTTATTTGCTCATATGCTTGAAGTTCATTATTCCCAAAATGCAGCCCCACGCCTTTGTCTACTCTAGTATGTTGGTACAAGAATAACCTGTCATTATTGTCGCTTAGTTTAAACAACAAGAAAGGCTCTTTGAAAAAATCCATGTAACACTGGCTCACAAAACCCACTTTTTGTGTAATTGTATCGAGATCTCTTCTAAAAGTATTTAAGGCATTTATGCAATTGTCGGATTCGATTTCTTTTTTAACCATCCAGGCCATGACACTTCGTAAACCAGTTCCTTGCGGTTCTCGCCATTGGTTAAAAACAAAACCGTCTATGGCCATCTCACGTGCTACTCTGCCATCGCAATCAAGCCAGAGCTCTGATAAAGTTTTAATTTTTTGTTCGATCAGGTATTTATTCACCTTGCCTCTATCTGGTAATTACCAAACGTTTAAATTTCATGCGTACTTGCGACTGTTCGATTTACAGTGTTGTCTGACGACTTCAAGCCAATTTTCATACCAATACCAAGTTTTAACCACCATCGTACCGTATCCCTTGGATGGATTTTTTGCTTCCTTTTGTTGCCACAATCTAGTATGGTGCGCAACATTAAATTTTTTATAACCCTCAGCCTGCATTTTTCTCCATATATCTCCGGCAGAATATTTTGGTTTCTCTCGATCTTTAACGATGACATACTCTTTATTCATGCCTTTGGCAATTTCTGATTCGGCAGGAATAAATTCAATGACTTTATCGGCTTGTCCTGGTCTGTTAACAGTCTTTGGGGTGAATAAAACTCTATAAGCATATTTAGTACTATTAAATTCTGCTTCACTCAAATTGCCGTCATAGTCATCCATGAACTTAGCAACATGGCTGGGAAGAATGTCTTTATAATTATCGAGTGTCGCGACTTGTTCTTCGCTCAACGATGTTAACTGGAGGCTAAAGGATAAGTGTTTATCAATGCCATATAAGTCGCCGAATAAATTTTTAATTACCGTATTGTAATTTAAACAACATGCCTGAAAACGAGCACTTAAAGCATCGTCAATTCGTGTTGTCATTTGGTGTTCAATTTCGTGCCTTAGGCCGATAAGGAATCTCAAATTGTTTGATGTATCTTTGTCTACTGGACTATGGGATGAATTTAAACAATCTTCTAATCCCCAGTGCTTATGAGCTCCGGACTTAGTTGTATCAAACCTTTTCCTACCACTGGGGCTAACGCTTTTAACATATCTATATTCGATATTCTTACTTCGGTAGTATGCATGTAAAAGATATGTCCAAGCGATATGCATATTAACAATAAATATTTCTGACTTGAATGTGATTAAAGGATTATTAAAAACTTGAACTGCTGAAAGGGCAGCTTCTCTAGATTTTTGTATGAGCTCATTTTTTACAGAACCAAAACGTCTTACTCTGCTCATATACCAACCTTTTCTCCGAGTAATTTTTGCAGTAATCCTTTTTTCGCAATAGCTAGTTCTGTTTGTGTCTGATTTGTGTTCTCGATATCGTCGTCGAGGGCTGATAAAATCGTTGCAATATGTTTTTGTCTAGATAATGGCGGTAGTTTTACAACTAAATTAGATAATTGAGTTCTACCAACTTCTGCAAATGTTGAACCAGCTCCAAGTCTTTTGATTTGGTCAACGTTATATAGCAAATAATAATACATATATTCAACATCAACCGAACCGTCAAAGACAAAGCTTTTACACCCTTGATTTGTCGTCATAGCCTTTTTGCTGATTGCAAGGTAGCCAATTGGCGCACGTGATGACATGATTAGAGAATCAGGAGGGAGCATTTTTACGGAGCAATTTTTAAGGCCATCTTGGGTTATTCTCCGACTCGTATCCGAAATGTAACGAGTGCTTAATTTTGAGAGATCTAAGGGAGTAGCCCAAAGAATCTCACCATTCCAAAAAGAGTCATTTGATGTTTTGGGTGTCGAGCCTGAAACTATTTCTGCAATTTCACCTAGTTTAACAGTTCTTAGTGCACGATCAGATTCAATAGATCCTTCAAGAATTAAAGAATGAACTTTTTGATCTAGTTCTAATTTTGTATTTTTAAGTTCATCCAACTTTTTCCAGACATTTTCTAAATCTATCTTTTCTTCTCGGTGCGAAATATCAACATATCGGCTGATGTTCAAATTATAATCATTCTTCGCAACCTGTTCGACAGTAACAACTTCGGCGTACTTTTCGGCTGACTGGAAATTGGCGACTGCTTGGCGAATTTTTTCAATATCGGCGTTTCGCAATCGGTTTTGTTTTTTGCCTTCCTCGAACTCTTTTTCAGCATTTATAATTATCATTTTATCTTTGCGTTCGGCCGGTTTATTTTTATTCAGAATCAAAACTGCGACCGGAATACTGACGCCAAAGAAAAGCTTTGGTGGTAAAGCAATGACTGCTTCTATCAGATCATTTTTAATAATCTGCTCGCGAATTCTGCCCTCGGCTCCTCCCCTAAACAAAACGCCATGAGGGATGACAATTCCGGCGCGGCCATTCTCGTTAAGGGATTTAATAATGTGAAGAATGAAAGCATAATCAGCATTTTTAGGTGGCGGAGAGTCATAACCGGCGCATCTGCCATAGCGGTCATTTCGAAATTTCTCGTACGGATATTCTTTAATTGAGTACGGGAAATTAGCGACTACAATATCGAAGGTCTTCAGAGTTCCGGCCGGGGTTGTAAACTGCGGATCTGCCAGAGTGTCACCTCGGCGGATATCAGCACCATCAAGGCCATGCAAAAACATATTGATTTTAGCAATGGCAAAGGTGGAAAGGTTTATTTCTTGGCCGTAGAGATAAAGCGATCTGGCTTTTTGTTCGCCTTCGGTGTTTCTAAGATATTGATAAGCTTCCAGCAAAAAACCACCACTACCAACAGTCGGGTCTAGAATATGATCTTTTGGATGAGGTTTTAGAATTTGCATAATCACGCGCTCAACTTCTCGGGGCGAATAAAATTCGCCGCCTTTTTTGCCGGCGCCAGAGGCGAATTGCTGGATTAAATATTCATAAGCATCACCAAGAACATCGGAGCTATAATAATTTTCACCGAATTTGTGTTTTGAGAAATGGTTGATTAACCTTTGCAGCGTTTCGTTGGGGAAGCGATCACTATTGGCAAAGTCGAGGTCATCAAAAATTTTGTCCAGTTTTGGACTGTTAGCGTTAGTAATTTTTTCGAAAATTTTGTTGAGCTTAACACCTATATCAGTCGCGGTCTTTTCGATAATTTCCCATCGAGCATCTTCGGGAATTTGAAAGCGGTGGTTGTAGTCGGCTTTGGCGATTTCTTCGTCATGGAATTCTTCTAGGGCTTTCTCAAACTCCTCCTGCCAGACATCGCTCATCCGTTTGTAAAAAAGCAATCCAAAAATGTATTTACTATAATCCGCACTGTCAACTTTGCCGCGAAGAATGTCCGCCGACTTCCAAAGAAAGGTTTTCAGCTGGTTTAGGTCCATCAGATCTGAATTAGTAGCTTCGCTGAGCTTGGAAACTGTTTGAGCAAGCTTTTTGTTAATTATAAGATCGATATGCTCCTGGGTGTAAACTCGATCACCCCTGACTCCTATTCTGTCCGGAACCACAAGCCCTTCCTTTTCCCAATTTCGAAGGGTGTCTTTATGAATCCCAAACCGTTCTGCTACTTCACCAATTGTGTAATTTTTATTCATAAACTCAGCTTACACCTTAAAATTACCATTGTCAATAGTGTCATATTATTCATAGGTGTTCATAGGTCTATTTGAATAATTCGTGCCTAAAGGAGATTCGTTTTTTCTTCCGCTAGTCTATTTACTATAAGAACAGGTCTGAACAAGTCAAGGTCGGTTCTTTTTTTGTTATATCTTTTAAGGTAGGACTCCACCTTGACTAGTTCAGCATGCTGTTCTTTCCCTCCTATTAGAAGCGGAAGGTCGATCTGCTTTTTTCAGAGTTTAATTAATAAGAATAGGAGGAAAGAATGGACGCAATAATGAATGATGTAAAAGTTCAGAGGATTGCATTATTAAATGATGCTTTCCGCAAATCAGGTTTTGGAGTTGTGCTTACTTGTGGAGTTCAATCGGTTCATGACTTGCAGGGATTGCTAAAAGCAGTCAGGGAGTTTAACAGTTTTGATGAGAATAACGACCCATATGGCGAGAGAGATTTTGGCCGTATTAATTGGTTCGGCGATAAAGTGTTTTGGAAGATAGATTACTACAATCGCTCACTGGACGCTTGGGAGGATCCGCTTTCACCAAACTGCCAAAGAGTATTAACAGTTATGCTTGCAGATGAGTATTAGAGAGGATTAAGGCTCTCGGAGTCAGCTATTGATTCCGGGGGCCTTTTTTTGTAGCAGAATTATCGTTATCTCTTTTTATTTGTTCGAAATAATCCTCTATCCATATATCAATCAGATATTTTATCTTAAATAATTCAATCTTCTCTTCCTCAATCTCTGATTCGGTAGGCTCCCTATGATGTTTTTCTACAAATAACTTTCGAATTAACTCAAGCTCCATCTCGTCATATTTTTTCATATTTTTAGACTTGGGATAATTTTCATCCTCCCATTTATTTTGATTCATATACTCCTCAAGTTCGGGGAATAGTGGTAGTTTTTTCATTTGGATTTGTTTTTCTGATTTTTAGCTTTGGAGATAATTTGGTCAATATAAGCATCAACGTCTTTTTTGATCTCTGCAATTTCCTTCTTTGTTAAATCTCGGCCATGTTTTTCATAAATTGCATTTGCCACAATCTTGCCTAACTCCAAAGTGTTTTTGTCTGCTGCTTTTGTCATTTTTCCCTTTCGTTAATTTTTTAAATTTCTTCCCAAATATCGCCGGTTATTCCGATCTGGATAACTTTTTCTATTGTTGTTGAGTGGATAGTCGGTCGTGTTTCGTCAAACTGAGATAACTTTCTTTTAGTATAAGATTTTATGTAATCAAGCAATTCTTCACTTGGGCAGATTATTAGTATGGACGGGAAATCTCGGTCGGTTTCTTCCTCCCACTCTCTGCCTTGAAATGAATAGAGATAATTTTTAATCCTCTGCCGCAAGCGCTCTTTTGGCTGGTAGCCTAATATCTCGACGAAATACTCCTTTTCGTCATCTTTGGCGGTCTGGGTAATATAGGCATTGGGTTTTAAGGCGAGCAAAATATAGGCATGTTCGTGACTCGAATAGTCGCTTTTGATATATACTTTGAATTTTACTTTTTCGCTGTTTCTGTTTTTCAGGTCCAAATAGATATCGGCGATTAAAAGCGAGGATGAAATAAATGATAAACTTCTGTCCTGCTCGCGGTAATATTTTTGTAGTAGTTTGCTTTCGTGTTTTAGCTCTTTTCTAAAATAGCTGATTCCGTTTGGTGCCAGGTGATAAGCAATCTTGTACGGAAATTTAATATCTCTTTTTTGGATATATTCTTTTTCGATTAGATCTTTGAGCCAGAGATTGATGGTTTTGTAGTCTTTGTGGTTTAAGAGTTGTTGAATTTGAGACCTTTTGAGAAAGCGAAAGCGGTAGAGTAGTTTTAATATGTCTTGTTGTTTGTCTGTGATGTTTGATGATTTTTTCATTTTCATTTATATATCTATTATCCTACCCACACCTTTACCACTCCTTTATAGGATAGAGGGAAATAAATAGTGGGGAGTTAAGGCTAAAAGAGATTAAATATTACCCTAGACACTAAGGGAGCAAGCCGGCTTGTTTAACTGACTTTTTCTTCTCGGGTTTTACTTCTTTTGGTTCTTCTTTAGGAATTCCCGGTTGCCCAATTTGACTAATTTCGCTGGCGTAGCGACGGCGTGATTCTTCGATCACAGCTTTTACTGTTTTATCGCTGCCCTTAATTGTGAAGTTGTCAGCTTGGGCCACAAGCGTATCTTCGGCTTTGCCGACCGATACCTTCATATAGAAATTGTAGAGCGGAAGGTTAGAGATCTGGTGTTTGGAAACTTCGGGCGAAAATATCGGCAGAATAAATTGTTCATCT
>Ga0265294_10009074_pt1 | contig 11512 bp, 8 predicted proteins | sample MunlanPumphouse3_FD_192504 | JGI IMG/M metagenome (GOLD analysis project Ga0265294, IMG submission 192504) | Groundwater microbial communities from a municipal landfill in Southern Ontario, Canada - Pumphouse #3 | ecosystem: Environmental > Aquatic > Deep subsurface > Groundwater | place...
CTTTTTCTCGATAACCAGTTTGCGATGCATTATATGCTTTTAAGCCTTTTTTAATTTCCTCATTATATTTAAATTCTTCATCTTTAATGTATTCAATCTTTGTCAAAACACGACCGTCCTTTCTTTTATAAATTATATTTATAATCAAATAATTTTAGCATATTTTAGTATATTTCGCAAATCGCTAGCCCTCATAAAAACCCATTGCCCGAGTCATAATTTAAAAACATGAATAAAAAAACCGCCAAAGCGGTTCTTTTCATTTTAACTTAAATAAAATATTAAAGCTTGACGACTTTTGTAGCTCTTAGACCACGTGGCGACTCTTCAACATCAAATTCAACGCTGTCGCCTGTTGCAACGACTTTGTATGAACCCATTTGAATGGCCGAGTAGTGGAAAAAGACATCTTTGCCGTTTTCGCCAGTAATAAAGCCGAAGCCTTTATCTTTGTTGAAATTCTTTACTGTACCTTTCACGATAATTACACCTTTCTAAATCTAACGAATATAAGAGATTAACTTAATTCAAAAATTTGCTTGTTTAGTTTAACACTTTTTTTAAGAAATAAATGCATTTTATTATAAATAAATGAAAGAAAATCAAAAAATTGTTTTTAATATTAAAAAAAGCTAGCATTCATCACACTTTTTAATCTTTTAATTATTTATCATATTTTTTCGTTATTTGTGATTTTTATAATGAAAAAGATCAAATTTACTTTTTTTCGTTAAATTATTGAAACATTTTTTTGATCAAAAACAAAAAATATTTAAAAAAATATTGCTGATATCATTAAATATTACTGAGATATTGTCAACAATGAACGCTATCTTAAAAGCATTTGTTGAAAAGTTGACCACAATTTTAAAAAGAAAACCGGCAAAACGCTATTGTTTTGCGACACTTATAAAACATAATGATGCTTGAAATGAAAATTGCTGACTAACAAGTATAAGTTAAAGACATTGACACGATATAAGTATTATTGTTCTCGTTATGTTCAATAAATTTGAAATAAGATGGGAGGTTACTCGAAAAGGCTTGTGACCAATTAGTGACAGATGGTAATAACTATAGGTAAAGGAATAAAGAAAATCCCCTAAATTAATAGTGATATTTGAGCTTTTATAAAAAACGATAGAAAATTCCGTAATGCCAACGATAGAATCGGTGTTATAAAATTGTGACATTTTTCTTTTTTGTATAACTAATAATTAAAATTGACCTACTTATCTTACTTGACAATAGTAATAGCTGAAATTAATAGAAATGAGTTTTTTTGTTCTATGAAATAAAAAATGAGCAAAAATATATATTTAGTATGAACTTTTGCGTTATCATTAAACTAATCTTATTTAGAAAAAATATGGAAAACAATACATTGAATAAACCCACTAATATCAAGGCGATAAATCATCAGCAAATTAAGCAGTGGATTTTAGATATCGTTGCTAAGAAGAGCCTTGATCGCAGCGCTCTTATTTTAGAATGTATTAAAAATTTTAATTTGACGAAAGATGAATTAAAAAACAAATCGAGCGACAGCGTGCTTACTCAAGCCAAGAGCCGAACGGGATTTGTCTTATCGCAATTAATTAATAATGGCGATCTTTTTGTTGAAGAAAAGAAAATCAAATTAAACCGAAAATCTGTTCAAGAGATTATTAAAAAGGATGAAATCGAACAAGAAATCGTCAAAATACTTTCCGACAAAAAAAGTTACACGAGTAAACAAATATACAATTTAGTCATTAAGCAGATGCGTCCAAATAACCAAAGTAATATTCGCAGTCTCTCAGGCATTGCTTTAACAAATTTAACAAATGCTCGAAAAATTCTTAAAAATGGTGATCTTTATACGATTTCAAAAGATGATGAATTTCCTAATACCGATATGGGGATATGTTTGAAGGAAGCGCAAAAGAGCAATGATCTTTTTCCTTTTTTCATCAAAGCCTTCAACATTATGGGTGGAGAATTTTTTGAAGAATTTACAGTTAAATTAATCGCAAAATATCTCTCGAAAAACGGAACCATTTCCAGCAGCAATGTCACGGGTGGCCCAAATGATGATGGCATTGATGGAATTATTTCTTATACAGATAATTTAAATTTTAAGGAAACGATATTTATTCAAGCTAAGGTGAGAAGCAATAGTTATATTACCTTAAAGGAAACTCGCGAATTTTTAGGTGCCTTATATGCTAACAAAGGAACGAGGGGTATATTCATAACCAATGGTTCATTTCATCATCAAACACTTAAATTTATCGAAAAGCAGAATAATTTAATTGGTATCGATGGCAAGAAATTATTTCAACTTGCTAAAGATGTCCAATATGGGGTTACAACAAAAGAAAACAAAGATCTTCTCGATTGCGATTTATTTATTAGTTGATTGGTCAATTTTTTCGATACTGAGTGCTATTTTTGAAAGAGGAAAGATAATTTTATGAGTGAAAAAACAACATTACGCAACAACACAAAAGCCAAGTTTATTTTAAGAATTATTGGCTTCATCGCTCTTGCTTTAGGCCTAATTCTTACAATTGTGGCTTTTGTCGATTTCTTTACCTCGATGACAGTTGGATTTCAACCATCTTTATTCTGGATGTTTTTCATCTCTTTTCCTTTGTTATTTGTCGGTGGTGTGTGCTTATCATTCGGCTATATGAAAGCGGTTAATGCTTATGTCGTAGGCGAACAAGCCCCCGTAATGAAAGATGCGGCGAATTATATTTTAGATGGGACGAGAGATGAAGTGAGTGAAACCGCTCAGGCAATTGCTAAAAATATTCATCAAGAAGGTGGGATTATTTGTCCGCGCTGTCATACGAAAAATGAACCAGGAGCTACCTTTTGTGATAACTGTGGCGCTCCTCTTACCAAGAAGTGCTCGTGCGGTGAAGTAAATGATGTTGACGCGAAGTATTGCCGCCGTTGTGGGAAACTTCTTTAATAAAAAAATTAATATTGCGATATAATATAAAATATACCGAAAGGGGAAATAATTATGTATTGTCCAAAATGCGGAAAAGTTATCGCTGATAACGCTAGTGTATGTCCATCCTGTGGTGCGGATTTAAAATCATCACCCGCAGAAACTGTCAAAGCTCCGAAAGAAGTAAATCAAAAATCAGTTTTTGCCTCAGTTGGTCTCGTCTTTACCATCATCAGCGCGGTTTGTTTAGTCATTTCGTTTTTATTAGGCTTTATTATTAAAGATAGATCCGCTCTAGCTTTTAATATTTTCTCAACTGCTTTTATTATTGCTGCCTTGCCTTTCAATATCATTTTATTAGTGAGAAAAATTTCAACAAAGAGTTCAATTTTGAATCCTTTAATGACTTTAGTTTTTATTGCTATCGCTTTCATTTTTTCATTGATTAGTTTTGGCAGTTTGACAAGTTTCCTCGTCTCTTCAACTTATGCTCCTTCCTTCTATATTTCAGTTGTTTCGATGACAGTCGCCTTAGAAGGTGCTGCTATTGTCTTTGGCGTCTTTGCCACTAACAATCGCTAATACTATCTCTCATTTTTTAAAAAAATAACAAATCTTTGCGTTTGTTATTTTCTTTTTTTATAGGCTTACTTATAATGAAAATCAGTAAGCGGGAGTAGCTATTGTTAGGAACCGTCATCACGATAGAAATATCCGGGACCTAGCCATGATGAATGAGCGAGACGATTACTGCTTAATAAAATAAGGAGTAATAGTTTATGTTTGAAGACAAGAGTAGCAAAGAAGTCCTGCAAGAGTTAAAAGTTGACCCTCAAGAAGGTTTATCTTCCGAAGAAGCGAGTAAACGACTCGTTCAATACGGATACAATAAATTAAGCGAAAAGAAGAAAAAATCGGTTTTTGCTGTCTTTTTCTCACAGTTTAACGATCCGATGATCTATATCCTTTTAGCGGCGGCCATACTGAGTGTCGCCATTTCACTCTATAGTTTTTTCTCACCTGATTTTCCTGATAAACCAACCATTCTTGAAATCATTTCTGATCCGATTATCATTTTAGCGGTCGTCATTCTCAATGCGACAATTGGAACTGTTCAAGAGAACAAAGCGGAAAAATCGTTGGAAGCTTTGAAGAAACTGTCTTCTCCAACTTGCGTGGTCAGAAGAGAAGGAAAAATTCAAGAAATCAAGGCCGAAGAATTAGTGCCAGGTGATATTGTCATTTTAGAAGAAGGGCGAACCATTCCAGCCGATTTACGTTTAATTGAATCAATTAATTTGAAAACCGATGAGTCATCTCTAACGGGCGAATCTTTACCCGTTGAAAAAGACGCTGAAATTGTCTTTTCCCAAGAAGTTGGTGTGGGAGATCGACTCAATAGTGTTTATATGTCCACTCCTGTCGTCTATGGTCGAGGCGAGGGTGTCGTCGTTTCGACTGGTATGAATACTGAGACAGGCAAAATTGCGAAAATGCTCTCTGAAGATGATAACGAAGTCACTCCTTTGCAAAAAAAATTAGCGGGTATTTCTAAATTTCTAGGCATTCTCACGATTGTGATTGTCATTTTTATCTTTGGTGTCCAGATGATTGGACTATTGATTTCACAACCAGGAAATTGGCTTGTCGCTATGGTCGATGACTTTATGCTCGCCATTTCTTTAGCGGTCGCCGCCATTCCTGAAGGACTGCCCGCGGTGGTAACAATTGTTCTCGCTCTTGGTGTTCAAAGAATGGCTAAAGCTAATACGATTGTGCGAAAGCTTCACTCCGTCGAAACTTTAGGGGCCGTTTCAGTGGTCTGCTCCGATAAAACAGGAACCTTAACGCAAAATAAAATGACGGTTGTTCGCGCTTATATGAACGAACAGATTATTCCTCAAGAAGCTCTTGATGATGAACAACTTCATTTCTTATCAGCGGGATTATCTCTTTGTAGTAATGCCTCGGTTGACAATGGTGTTTTTGGTGATCCAACGGAAATTGCTCTGGTTGAATTTGCCAATTTCCATGGTCAAAATAAAGCTCTGTTGATGGAAAAAGCTCCACGCGTGGACGAGTATCCTTTTGATTCTGTCCGCAAAATGATGTCCACCAAACATCATTATCAAGACGAAGATATTATCTTAACTAAGGGGGCGATGGACTCCATTTTAAAAGCCACAACCCGCATCTATATTAAAGGCCAAGTTCGTCCTTTAACCGAAGAAGATAAAAGCAACATTTTAACTGCGGCTGATACGATGGCCAATGATGCTCTTCGCGTCTTATGCTTAGCCTATAAAAAATCTTCTGAATTAACCGAAGAAGATCTTGTTTTTGTCGGTCTTGTCGGGATGATTGACCCTCCACGTCCGGAAGCGAAAAAAGCGGTCGAAATCTTTAAAGAAGCTGGCATTACCACAATTATGATTACGGGTGATCATAAGACAACCGCTTTAGCCATCGCTAAAGATTTAAATATTGCCTCGGATGAATCGCAAGCTTTATCCGGAGAAGAAATTGACCAATTGTCCTTTGATGAACTCCGAGAAAAAGTGAAAACTGTCCGCATTTTTGCTCGTGTTTCTCCTGAAAACAAAGTTTCTATTGTTAAGGCTATTAAAGCCAATGGCAATATTGTGGCGATGACGGGAGATGGTGTCAACGACGCTCCTTCCTTAAAGAATGCTGATATTGGTATCGCCATGGGTATTACTGGTACGGATGTTGCTAAGGGCGCTGCGGATATGATTTTAGCCGATGATAATTTTGCCACGATTGAAAAAGCCGTGGAAGAAGGTCGTGGTATTTATAATAACATCAAGAAAACCGTTATCTTCCTTTTAGGAAGTAATATTGCAGAAGTGTTGACAATGTTTGCGATTGTCTTCATTTCCTTGCTAGCCAGTATCAGTGGATTCCCTGGTGCTGACTTACCTGTTCCTCTTCTATCAGCGCATATCTTATTTGTCAATTTAGTGACTGATTCCTTACCCGCCGTGGCTCTTGGAGCGGATGAAAAAGATCCAAGCGTCATGAAAGATAAACCCCGCAGTCCACGCGAATCATTATTCGCAGGTGGTGGAGTCCATCTGATGATTGGTTATGGCATTTTAATTATGATTGGAACACTGCTTGCTTATTTCCTTGTTCCGGTTATTGAAGGAGCGCAAACATGGGGCGAAATTGTTACATATTTAAATGAAGGAACATCAGTTAATGGACAAAGCATTCAAATGATGGCTCAAACATCAGCCTTCTGCGTGCTCAGCATTTCTGAATTATTCCATATGCTTGGTATGACGGATATCCGTAAATCATTCATTCATAATTTTAAATCAAAGAACTATCTGTTATGGGTAGCACTTATTTTAGGACTTGCTCTTCAATTCATGGTGGTCATGACTCCAGGAGTAAACAGTTTCTTTAAAACCACTTCTCTAGATTTTGCTCATTGGGGTTTAATCTTTGGTCTTAGTCTCTTACCTCTTGTTGTTCATGAAATAGTCGCTCTCATTCTCTTCATCGTGCGAAAAATTAAAAAGAATAAAACTTCTCTTTCCATTCATTAAAACTTATTGCTTAAAATCGTTGCAACTTTACCTATTTTTGCATATTATATTTAAGCGATTAAGTTGCCGACTTAGCTCAACCTGGTAGAGCAACTGAATCGTAATCAGTAGGTTGTAGGTTCAATTCCTATAGTCGGCACCAGTACGGGTATTTAGCTCAGCTGGGAGAGCACCTGTTTGACGTACAGGAGGTCGGGGGTTCGATCCCCTCAGTACCCACCAGATTGAAAAATTGTCCCTTGTGGGACTTTTTCTTTATCGAACTTTGTGATTAAATAAATAAGATGCATGCGTAGTTCAGTGGTAGAACGTTAGCTTCCCAAGCTAAATATGCGGGTTCGATTCCCGTCGCGTGCTCCATTAGAATGAAATTTCTTTTGAAAATTGAATCAATTTAGTAAGGAAAAGAATAATTCAAAGATTAAAAGCCAGTAATGAAACTGAGCAGATGAATTTCTGCTCTTTTTATATATAAAGAAAAGGCAATTAGACTGACTATCTTTTTTTCGCAGGAAAGAAAACCGCGAAATATAGTATGACAAAAAATTCGATTATCAATTAATTCGACTCATGAACAACGACTTGGGGGAAAGGAATTTCAATATTGTTAACGTCGAGAACTTCTTTAATTTTTTGTCGAACCGCTCTTTCGACAGCGTAATGAGTCTCGCTCTTACATAAAGCAATGACACGCATATCCACGCTACTGGTATTGAGATTCATCACTCCAATAACTTGTGGCACTTCTTTGATTTGAGGAAAATCTTTTTTTAGTGCGGGCAATTCTTTATTCAGTAAAGCAGTCACCTTATCGACATCTTCTTTATAAGCGATACCGAAATCGATGATGGCAACCGAATCATTTTTGGAATAATTAATGACGCTCTCAATATTGCCGTTTGAGATGATTTTGACATCACCTTTCCAGCCTTTGATGCGTGTTGTTTTAAGACCGATATCGGTCACAGTACCTTTGAAACCATCGACTTCAATTACATCACCAACATCATAATGCTGTTCAAAAACGATAAAGAAGCCACTGATTAAATCGTTGATAAACTTTTGAGCTCCGAGCCCCACGACGATACCAACAATGCCAAGACCCGCTAGAGCAGGGACGACATTAACACCCCAGATGGCGAGAATAATCAAGCCAGCAATAATTAAACCAGTATATAAAATAATGGAAGAAGAAATTTTAGCAATGGTCATCTTTCTCTTTTTATTCTTGTCTTGTTTATTGGCGTATTTTCGTAGTGATAAGCGAAGAACTTTGAGAACAAAAGCAGAGACAAAGACAGTGACGATTGTCCAAATGATGTGACTGATGCTCTGCTCGATGGAACTACCAAAATCATTAAAGAAAGTCTTAATATCATCAATGAATGAGTCATTCCAAAAATAGATCAAGGCAAAGATAGCGCCGATTACTAAAATGAAATTAACAATATAAATAGTTAAGATAAGCCACTGTTTAATTTTGAGATCCTTCTTTTTAAAAAGAAAGGCTTCGAGTAAGAATAGGGCAATAAGAAAAACAACCACAGCGATTGATAAACCCCAATTTAATCCGACATTTGCAAAATATACATTTAACATAACTAATTCCTCACCTCTTATATCCTAATATATTAAGAACTTATTTTTAATGATTATCTTTAAATAAAGTATTGCAAATATGAATGACGGTTCATATAATGTCTTGGCGAGGAAGAAAAATGGAACACGAATGTTTGATTGAAGAAGTGGAAAAACTATTAGCCATCGCCGGAGATAAAACGAGATTAAAAATCATGTTTTCTCTTCTCGATGATAGCAAGTGCAATTGCCATAGTTGTCAAATGAATTGTGGGCAATGTCAATCGCTTTCGTGCATGACTTATAAAAGCGTCAGCGAAATTGTCGATAGTGTCGGAGCTTCTCAATCGCTTGTTTCTCATCAACTCCGCGTCTTAAAAGACGCCCATCTTGTCAAAACAAAAAGAGATGGGGCTAGAATTTATTATTGTTTAAAAGATGGTCATGTTCAACAGTTGATTAAAACCGCTCTTGAGCATGTGAAAGAAGGAAAAGAATAATGATTAAGAAAGTTTATGATATCTCGGGCTTCGATTGTGCTAACTGCGCTTCTAAAACGGAAGCTCATTTAAATAAGCATCCCGCCATTTCTTATGCTCGCATTGATTTTGCGGGCAATCATCTTTATTTAACTTTTGAAGACAAGGAATTAACGAAAGAAGAAATCTCATCCATTATTCAAGAAGTGGAAAACGATCCCATTACGATTAGTGAAGCTGATTACAAATTTCATAAACTTAAATTGTTTGATAAATCTGCCTATATTCTTATCGGCCGGATCATCTATGCTGTTTTAGTTATCCTAATTTGTGGATTTTTCTTGAAAAGTAATGACCTATATTGGTGGCGCTTTGCTCTTTATCTCTCCGCCGTGCTTGTCATTTCGTATGACATTATCTATAAACCTATCTATAAAATTCTCCATTGGCAAAATCCAGTTGATGAATATCTATTGATTATGATTGCCGCCATCGGTGCTTTTGTTCTCGCCTCATTGCAGCATGAAAACATCGATACTTCCAATGTCATTTTCTTAAAAGAAGAACATATTGAAGCCATCATTGTTGTCACTTTATTCCAAATTGGTCGACTGGTGGAAGGTATCGCCACCAAGAAGAGTCGCTTTGCGGTTATGTCGGCCGTTAATTTAAGAGCTGATTTTGCCAATCAAATCACGGGAGATGAAATTAAACTCGTTAAGCCAGAAGATTTAGAGATTAACGATTTAATCCTCGTCAAGACGGGCGAATCAATTCCGGTCGATGGCATTGTGACCGAAGGTGAAGCTTATGTTGATCTCTCTTCTCTGACGGGAGAATATGTCCCTCAAATCGTCAAAGAGGGTAGCGAAGTTTTAAGTGGTTGTTTATTGAAAAGTGGGACTCTTACCATTAAAGTAACCAAGAAATATCAAGATTCAACGGTCGCGAAAATTATGAATTTAATCTCCACCAGTGGAGAAAGAAAGACCAAAGCCGCGAAATTCATCACGAAATTTGCTCGTTGGTATACGCCTTTTGTCTGTTTGGTTTCAGTATCGTATATTTTAGTGATGGGACTAGTCACCAAGCAGTGGCAATCTGTCACTTATCAAGGTCTTGAAATACTCGTCGTGGCTTGCCCTTGCGCAATTGTCATCAGCGTTCCGCTGGCTTATTTCTCGGCGATTGGTTTGGCGAGCAAGTACGGAATTGTTGTCAAAGGAACGGATCGTTTTGATGATCTAGTAAAAATGCATCTTTTAGTCGCTGATAAAACGGGGACTTTAACTCATGGTTCATTTTCAATTCAAGCTGTGGTCACAGCTAAGGGAGTCAAAGAAAATCAATTATTCGAAAGTCTCTATGCCGCCGAATGCTTATCTAATCACCCCATTGGCAAAGCGATTTGTCATGGCCATAATTTCCGCAAATTAGCGGCTGAACAAAAAGATTTTAAAGAAATTCCTGGCTTAGGAACTGAAACAAATTATCGCAAAAGTAATATCATTGCTGGTTCGAAAACATATTTTGATAATCACGGTATTGACACTCCTGATGTCGTGGAAGCGGGCACTCCAGTTTATGTAGCTCGGCAGGGCAAATATCTCGGTTATGTCTTACTGGCCGATGAATTAAAAGAAGATGCTCAACCGATGGTGGATCTTCTCCATCACGATAAGGTTCAAATTCTTTTACTAACGGGTGATAAAGAAGCTAATGCGAAGGCTTTGTGCCAAAATCTAGGCATTGATCGTTACGTCAGCGAATTATCACCAGAAGGTAAAACCAAAGTTTTAGAAATTGAGATGGAAAAGAAAAAAGGTGTTGCCTATATCGGTGATGGAATCAATGATGCTCCTTCGATTAAACGGAGCGATATTGGCATTGCCATGGGTGGTATTGGCAGCGATGCTGCGGTGGAAAATGCTGACGTTGTCATTATGAATGATGATCCTGCTAAAGTTTATGACATCTACAAGATTTCAAAAATGGCGAGAAATACCGCTATCTTCAATATCGTTTTTTCTCTCTTTATCAAGATAACGGTGATGGCTCTCGTCATCGCTAATATCACAATTCCGATGTTTGTCGCTGTTTTAGCTGATACCGGATTAACTGTCTTGATGGTTATTAATTCCTTAATTCTTTTATATCGACCAGTTAGAAGACCAAAAATATCTTGATTTAATCAAAATATTATTAAATTCTACTCTTCCAAATAATTATTCTACTGTTGCAAAAAAGGCAGTAGAATTTTTATTTTTGAGAATAGAGAGGAAAATGACTTTATTTCGGATAAGATGTGACTATGAAATTAAAAGATTTAAAACTCCCAAGTTACTCCTTAAAAGAAGAACTTATCTCTTCAATATCTCACGGCGTTGGGGCCTTGCTTAGTATCGTCGGATTAATCCTCGCTCTGATTAAGGTTGTTCCTATGCATGATGCGTGGCGAACATCCGCAACGCTCATCTATGGTATTTCCTTAATTATTCTATTTACGATGTCTTGCCTTTATCACGCGATGGGTCGCAACAAAGGTAAAAAAGTTTTGCGTATTATGGATCATAATATGATTTTTCTTCTCGTTGCGGGAAGCTATACCCCTTATACTCTTGTGGCCTTAAGACCGGTTAACATCTTCGGTTGGGGAACATCGACTGTCGCTTTTCTCATCTTTGCCTTTGTGTGGATTTTCTGCATTGTCGGCTGTATTTTTAATTCGATTAATCTAAAAAAATATGCTTGGTTAAGCATGACTTGTTACATTGTCGCTGGATGGTGCGTCATCGTTGCTTTTATTCCGCTATGGAATATCTTAGGACGAACAGGATTCTTCCTTATGCTCTTCAGTGGTTTAGCATATACCTTCGGCGCCGCTCTTTATGGTGTGGGGAAACGAATTCAATATTTCCATTGTCTCTTTCATTTCT
>Ga0265294_10009079_pt1 | contig 11510 bp, 6 predicted proteins | sample MunlanPumphouse3_FD_192504 | JGI IMG/M metagenome (GOLD analysis project Ga0265294, IMG submission 192504) | Groundwater microbial communities from a municipal landfill in Southern Ontario, Canada - Pumphouse #3 | ecosystem: Environmental > Aquatic > Deep subsurface > Groundwater | place...
ATCTTTTTACGGATATCCGACAAAAGGCGGACGGTTCGGCAAATAAAAACCCGTTGATGAATCCGTTTTGTTTCTAATCCGGGAAGGCGGTCTTACTGGCGGTATCACCGCCTTCCCTTCGATCATATTTCAAATCAACGTTATTTTTATCTGTAGTTACCGTCCGCCTGCTGCGGTTTTAATATGAAACGTTCATTGATATTCCTAGAACATTTCATAAGTTGTGTCAATCAGTTTGTATTCTTTTATCTGAACGATGATGAAACCATTGAACTCGCCATTACCCGGACCGAAGAATTTTTCCGCCGATACGATATGCCCACCCGCCTGAGCGATTGCAATATCACACCGGATCAATACCGCGAAATTGCACAGCGATTCGGACAACGAGGCTGGAAAGCCGGGGAACGCAAAAATATCGGGGGAACAGAGGTCATGGAAATTCTGGAAATGTGCGCCTGACCCTATCAATTACAGAACACCGTTACCATCAACGGTTCCCCTCCTCCATCTGATTTTTATCTAATGATAGATGTTAATTGTATGCCTGCCTTGCCTGCTTTATATGACAGATGCTCTCTCCTCCGGAAATCCCCATTGCGCTCAAGGGCGCAATGGGGAGACCTACCCGCCTTCACAACTGTTTTTGCAACAGGCACCTGGTCTCTTTTGAAGTATCATATTTATCTTTTACAGTAAATATTGGAGATAACGGCTTGTTTTATAAATCTTTTTTTAAGTAAGGAACCGTATTCGGCCGTGGAGAGCTATTCTTCTCCCTTACCCCAAGAGGGAGAGGGAGAAGAGTGAGGAGGGGCAGGGAGAGATTTAGTGAATAAAAAGCAATTAGGGCATTATTATCATACTAATCAATTACCATATCTCCGGAGAAAGTTATGTTTCTCCATGCCCCGTGCCTCAATTCAGCCTGAAACTTTACTATTACGCTTTTATTTCCGCCTGATTCCAGACGAATTATTAAGCCGTTTTCTCGATACGAACGGCACACACTTTATATTCCGGTATCTTCCCGACAGGATCCAGCGCATCATTTGTCAGAAGATTGAATGGTGATTCCTTATAGTGAAAGGTTGAAAAAACAGTCCCCTTAAGCGGACTGTCGCTGATCCGTACTTTTGCCTTGACATTGCCTCTTCTGGAGATGACCCGAACCAGGTCACCATCGGAAATTCTCAAAGATTGCGCATCGTCCGGATTCATCTCGACAAACGCTTCGGAAGCAATATATTCCAGTCCACTCGACCGACGCGTCATGGTACCGGTATGATAGTGAAACCGTATGCGTCCGGTACTTAAATACAATGGAAATTCATCATCCGGCAATTCCGCCGGGGGAATAAATTTTACGGCATGAAATTTTCCCAGACCGCGTACGAATTTATCTTTATGCAGATAAGCCGTTCCCAAATGATATTTATCAGGACAGGGCCACTGAAGACCGCCTTTTTCCAGCCGACTATAGCTGATACCTGCATAGCTCGGAATCATCGATGCCAGCTCATCAAATATTGCTGAAGATGATTCATAGCACCAGCAGGCATCACCTGTTTCTTTCATTCTCAGGGGTTGTGTTCTTTTCTTTACAGCCCTGGCCAAGGCGCAGATGATATCCGCGTCTGTTCTGGCATTGCCGGGCGGATCGATGGCTTTACGCACCCGTTGGACCCGCCGCTCGGTATTGGTAAAGGTACCGTCCTTTTCCGCAAATGACGCGGCAGGAAATACTACATCGGCCAGCTGGGCCGTCTCTGTCATAAAAATATCCTGAACGACTAAAAAGTCCAGAGACTCCAGGGCCTTTTTCACATGAGAGGCATTGGCATCACTGAGTACCGGATTTTCGCCCATTATCAGCATCGCCCTGAGCTTTCGTTGTAACGCAGCCGGAAACATCTCCGTTAACGCGAGTCCCGGCCGATTCGACAGCCGGATTCCTGTATTCCAGTTCTGCTCGAACTCCGCCAGCACGTGTTCATCGATTACCGGTTGATACCCGGGCATCACATCCGGCAAGGCGCCCATGTCACAAGCCCCCTGAACATTATTCTGACCACGGAGTGGGTTAACCCCTCCGCCTTCGATACCGACATTACCGCATAACATTGCCAGATTCGCCAAAGATTTTACGTTATCCGTTCCAGTGGAATGCTGCGTGATACCCATTGCATAAAGAATCATCGCTTTGGGGGCCTTCGCATACATACGTGCAGCACGACGCAGCTGGTCAGATGCAATTCCGCAAATCCGTTCAACATATTCGGGGGTATATTCCGCTACTGCAGATTTCAGGGATTCAAATTCTTCGGTCCGTTCCCTGACATAGTCCCTGTCCCATAAGTCTTCTTCGATAATGACATGAATCATTCCATTGATCCAGGCAACATCGGTTCCCGGACGGGGTGTCAACCAGACATGGGCATACTTGACCAGTTCAATATTGCGGGGGTCCACCACGATCAATTTGGCCCGTTTTCGTTCAACCGCGTGTTTTACCATCCTGCCGATGATCGGATGGCATTCAGTGGTATTGCTTCCGGTAATAAAAATCAGATCCGTATTCTCAATTTCGGCTATGGAATTGGTCATTGCACCACTTCCGAATGCTGCGGCCAGACCGGCCACGGTTACCGAATGTCAGAGACGGGCACAATGATCGATGTTATTGGTACCTAAAACGCCGCGTACAAATTTCTGAAACAGATAGTTTTCCTCGTTGGTACACCGGGCCGAACTCAGCGCTCCCACGGCATCCGGGCCGTGTTTGGAAAGGATATCGACAAGCCGTTCCGATACATAGTCCAGCGCTTCATCCCAGTGTGCCTCGGTCCATTTGCCGTTACTGCGTATCATGGGCGTGGTCAAACGATCCGGATGGTTCACAAATTCATATCCAAAACGCCCTTTGCTGCAAAGCGCGCCTTTATTGACACCCCCATTGCTCGGCGTTACACCGGTCAACCGGTTTAAAACGACGTTTAACTCCATCTCGCAACCACACCCGCAATAGGTACAGGTTGTTTTGACTTTTTTCGTCTCCCATGCTTTGCCTTTTGGCTGACCATGAGCTTCGGTCAGTGCATTAACAGGACAGACCGCCATACACTCCCCGCAGGAAATGCATTCGGGAGAGTATCCTACAGAGACTACCGTCGGCGCAATTCTTGTTTCAGCACCGCGTCCTTTAAAATTAATTGCACCCACCTCACTGATCTCAAGGCAGGCCTGAACGCAACGACCACATAAAATGCACCGTTGGGGATGGTATTTAATCAACGGGGTGGAATACGGTTCAGGCTCAAATTCGATGGGTTTCATGCTGTACGCGTGCAGGTCATTATGACCGATATCATATTCATGAGCCAAATCCTGCAACTGACAGTTGCCGTTTATCTCACAGGCGTAGCAGTTCAATGGATGTTTCTGTAAAATCAGTTTCAATGTTTCCCGGCGCTGCTTCTCCAGACAGGATGAGTTCGTGACGACAACCATGCCGTCCCTTACCGGTGTTGTGCAAGATGTCACGGGAGTTGGGGTGCCTTTTACCTGGACCACACAGATACGGCATGAGCCTAACGGTTTTAATTTTTCCGTATAACATAATGTGGGAATGTATATTCGATGTGCACGGGCAACATCGAGAATTGTCTGCCCTTCCCAGCCCTGAACCCGTTTTCCGTTGATGGTAACTTCGATCTGCTTCTGCCCTTTGAGTAATTGTTCCGTCATATGCCTTACCTATCCATTGATAATGAATTCGTAAAAAGATATCCTCTTATTTTTCTGTAGCGACCAGCAGGATGCGATAACACCGCAAGCACCGGTCCGCTTCCATCAGGGCATCTTCCGGCGACAACCCGGTTTCCACTTCTTTAAAATCATCCACCCGATCCTGTACGGAGCGCATCGGCATTTTTATACGCCGTGCGCCTCTTCCCAGCAGATCGACATCATCATTATCCAAAGACGATACAGCCCTGAAAACGCGACTCATCCGTTCCTCTTCGGTAAGGGTGACGACACCTTCCCGTAGATACTGGTCAATGGAATTACTCACACGAAATCCGGCGGCCATTGCTTCTATCAATGTGGCAGGCCCCGTTACACAATCCCCTCCGGAAAAAACCCCTTCAATTGAAGTTTCCAGCGTGTCCGGATCAGCAGCCACGGTATTCCAGCGGGAAATTTCAGGTGTCCGCTCTCCGTTTTCATTCAGACATTCGGTATCGACTTTCTGTCCAATAGCCGGAATGATCATGTCACACGGTATCGTGAATTCAGAGCCTTGAACAGGAACAGGACGACGCCGGCCACTGGCATCCGGTTCCCCTAACACCATGCGGACGCATTCAACACCGGTAACCCGGTCATTTTCAATCAAAAGCCGGACGGGATGGGACAGAAAATGGAATTCTATACCCTCGTCCATGGCATCATGAATTTCTTCCACATCTGCAGGCATTTCTTCCTTGCTGCGGCGATAAACCAAGTGCACGTTTTCCACGCCCAGCCGCAGGGAACTCCGTGCGCAATCCATGGCGACATTTCCTCCCCCCACGACTACCGCAACTGTGCCGGTCTCAATGGGTTCGTTCATGTTCACCTTCCGAAGAAATTCAATACCCGGAAAATAGCCTTTCGGCTCCGTATCTTCCCCCTTGAGTCCGAGGAGGGTGCCCTTTTGAGCGCCAATACCGATAAAAAACGCATCAAATCCATTGTGCTTCAGGCCTCCCAGAGTAAAATCCCTGCCCAGGACCTTGCCATAATGGATCTCTACCCCCATTTTCCGTATCATGTCGAACTCGGCTCCCAGGACTTCACGAGGCAGTCGATAGTCGGGTATCCCCATGGCTGCCATTCCCCCGGGTTCATTCAGTGCTTCGAAAATCTCAACGTGATGTCCCTTGAGCCGTAAATGATAGGCGGCTGTCATGCCGGCGGGACCGGCTCCAACAACGGCAATTTTTCGTGCATCAGGGCTGATCGCCACGATGGGATCATGCTTTTTTACGGCTGCACCCATTTCAACATCAGATACAAAACGTTTGAGATTTTTGATACTGACCGGGTCATCCAGTTTCGCCCGCCTGCAGGCAAACTCACAGAACCGCACACATACTCTGCCGCATACGGCAGGGAGGGGATTTTTTTCCTGAATGACCGATAGAGAGTCGCTGTATCGGGTCGATTTAATCAATTCGATGTATTTGGGTATATCAAGACGTTCCGGGCATGCTTCGATGCAGGGTGCGGTTACTTTGATATGATATGTGTGTTTCTGTCGATATTTTGCATCGGATACCGCCCGATGAAACTCATCTTCAAAATGATCCAGCAAGGCCAGGACCGCATTCATGGAGCTGTGTCCCAGTTCGCACATGGAACCCGCCTTCACGACCTGCCCGATAGTTCGCAATGTCTGTAGATCTTCTTCCGTTCCTTTGCCTTCGACGATACGGGTCAGGATATCGGCAGCCACCCGGGTACCCATTCGGCAGGGGACACATTTCCCGCATGATTCCCGCTGAACCACGTCCATGTATGCCCTGGCCATATCAATCAGATCGACGCTCTCATCGAATAGAAAAAAACCCTGCCAGCCCAATATGGCTGATATTTTATTCCCGGGTTCAAAATCGATTATCTTTTCAAGTTCTTCACAGCGATTCTGCTCTTGATCCTGATGGCAATCTGTTATTTGACCATTCCAAACCCCGAAGAGCAATTTATCCAATGTCCCCACCCTTTAGATCCTCTGTTTTCTCAGTTATTGTCATATACACCTTTCCCGGACTTTGACGGAACAGATGACATCACGGTCTGTGATGTACGCAGCGAGGTTTCACCCCTCTTTGCCTGTTTACGGATTTATAAAAGCAATAACCATTCCACAGGTAGTCTTCAACAATTCAAGCTACTGTAATTATTATATATTATACCTTTATAGTATGAACCCTGGATCAGGAAAGTCCTACAAAATGGTGGGTACAACGCATTCATGTATTGAGGAAGTGAACAATTACGTAGAATCCGGAACTACCAGAAATTGGGTATACACAAGAAATTGGGTAGGACTTCACAGCCAGGGCCGTATTAAGATAGCGCGCTATCGCTTGAGGCAAAAATGGAAATTCCTATACCATATAAAATATTTTGCCGCGAATCATCGCGGATCTTTCTTTTTATGATTAATAACCGAAACTTCTTTTGAGCTGCTCTTTTCTATCCTCGTTCATCTGCGTAAATCCGCGGCAAAAAAGTATCCATACACTGTGTGAATTTAAAAATTCCTATAAAATCAAATTTTAGGCGTCAAACCGCTGACCGGATGGACATTATTTCATATTTTTCAATTTATAGCTGAGCGATTGTTGGGAAATGCCTAAAATACGGGAGGCCACTGTTTGATTTCCACCCGTTTTTTCCATTGCCTGGCTGATGAGAATATTTGCCACCTGGCTGGTAGCCTCTTTTAAACTCGGGAATTCTTCCGTATCAAATTTTAACGTATTCAGAGAGTTCGGTAAACTCCGATTTTCAGCATCCGCCTGATCCAGCGTTTCTGCCTGTATAAATTCTTTAAAGCTTAAGGATGAAAGCATCTTTGATTTGTGATTCGCCAGTGCATCGCATACCATGGCTTTCAATTCCCGTATATTACCGGGGTAAAGATAAGTCTTGAGCAACGTCACAAGTTCCGGGTGATAGGTCGGTTTTATTTTTTTTAATCCCTGCGCTTCAATTTCAAGAAAATGATCAAGAAGCAGACCAATATCATCAGACCGTTGCCTTAAGGGCGGAAGGTGAATATGATGGGTAACGATTCGGTAATACAGATCCTCCCTGAATTTCCCGTCTCGTTTTAAAACAGTCAAGTCATGAAGCGTGGATGTCACAACCCTGATATTTGAATTTTTGATAATATCAGATCCTACAGGAGAATATTCCTGCTCCTGCAAAAGACGTAATAATTTCACCTGTGAGGCCTGGCTCAGATCTCCGATCTCATCTAAGAGCAGAGTCCCGCCAGCGGCTTTTTCCACCAGCCCTTTTCTGGGTCTGTCCGCTCCGGTAAAAGCCCCTTTTACATGCCCGAACAGGGTATCGGAAAACATGGTGTCATCAAAGGCCGCTACATTTACTGCAACAAATTCACCCTGGCGGCCGCTTAACCGGTGAATCGCTTTAGCAATCATTTCTTTCCCCGTACCGGTCTCTCCGGTGATGAGAATGGGTTTACTGCTTTTGGCAACGGCTTCACAGTACTGAAAAATGGATTTCATTTTAGAATTTTGAGTTACAATTTCACAGAACGCCTCAGGATGCTGCACAGATCCTTTGAGAATATAATCGCGAAGACTGGCATTTTCTCTTTCGAGATCCTGGAATTCAATGGCTTTGCGGACACGGTTTTTCAACTGATCCTTATCCACGGGTTTGAGAATATAGTCAACAGCGCCTTTTCGCATACATTCGACAACCGAATCGATCTCATTGACCGCCGTGATGATGATTACCGACATCCCGGGACGGACCGATTGGATCTGTCCCAGAAGTTCATTGCCCGTAATATAGGGCATAATGAGATCCAGAAGCACCAGATCTATCTTCTGTCCTTCTACAATGGACATCACCTTCCGGCTGTCATTGCATGTAATCACATTGGTAAATCCTGCTGAATAAAGCGCAATCTCAAAGCCATCAAGCGCAGCCTGTTCGTCATCAACAACCAAGATAGGATTCATCGGGAAATGATGCTGTTTCATGCTGTTTTATTCCTCATCAGTTCTGTATTTAATCTGCTTCGACCGGAAACTTCAATGTAATAGCAGTGCCTTTGCCCACTTCAGAGTCGATTTCCATGATGCCCCTGTGGTCTTCTATAATACGTTCCGAAATAGAGAGTCCTAAACCGGTTCCACCCTGGTGTCTCTTTGTAGTAAAAAACGGATCACGAATATGTTTAAAATTTTCAGGTGGTATACCGACGCCTTCATCCCGGATACTGAATACCACGTATCCGTTATCTGCATAGGTTTTTATAACAATAGACTTATCATTATCCGGCAGCGCCTGGCAGGCATTTTGTATCAGATTGATCAGTACCTGCTCAACACTTCTGGTATCCCCCCTGAAGCCGGCTATATTCTCGCTTTTCATGACCTGAAGTGCTTTGGTTGATTTATTAATTGAATTATTCAACAGAATCAAAGAGGCATCCAGCGCTTGATTGATATCGACCTTGCCCGCCATATTCAATGGTGTCTGCCGGGAATAGTCTTTCAGGTTATCAACAATTCCGGTAATCCTTTCCGACCCCTCATGAATTCCTTTCAGCAATTTGGGTAAGCTTTGACGGGCATACTCAAACGGCATCCCAGCCAGATAAAGTTCTTCATATTCATCATTATACGTTTGAAGCGTCGGCAGAATATCATTCCAGGCATCAAATAATATTTTGGAATTAAGCTTGATAAACCCCACCGGATTATTGATTTCATGCGCCACTCCAGAAATCAGTATCCCAAGGGTAGCCATCTTGTCAGCCTGGCGCAGGGAAGCATAACTGCGTTTGAGTTCTTTGGTACGTTCCCTTACAACCCCCTCCAGATTTTCATTAAGCAGTCTCAATGATTCTTCGCTTTTTTTTAAATCGTCTTCTGCTTTTTTTCGTTCGATCACTTCCTGATTCAACTCCAGGATATGCTTGTCCAATTCATCTTCAGTTACGTTCTGGTTTTCCTGAATCAACGAAAACCACCAGCACCAGATACCGAAAACCAGCAGAACACAAAAATATAATTTACTGAAAAAAATCATACGAGATGGATGCGTGGTGTATAGTGTATCGGTTTCCGAAAAATAGAATATAACAAATATGGCGCCGGTTATCACGGCCACGCTGAGAAAATGAACCAAAAAAATTTTAAACTGTCTGTCATAAAACCAGAAAAAATGAGTGCTGAATCCGGACAAATGATCCGTGTTTGCGGCAATCTGATCCTCACGATCAGATTCATTTGCTTTACATCTCCCCTTGCAGACGATATCGAGGCTGCAGCACAATGAACATACGTTATCATTATATACCGGGCAAAACGTCATATCTTCGGGTTCGTATTCTTTATGGCAGATCGAACATTTGATTAACTGATCGGTTTCAAAATTGCATTTCTCCCTCGCGATATAGTACTTGCCTTTCGTGATTACGGCAATGACCGGCGCCAGAAAAAAAGACAAGCAGAGAGCGATCAGAGCTGAAAACGCTTGAGGATATGGCCCGAAAAATCCGAAATGAAAGATAATCGATACAATGGATGCGATAGTCATTGCCCCGAATCCAACGGGATTGATGCTGTAAAGATGTGCCCGTTTAAATTCGATATAAGGCGGGCTGATGCCAAGGGGCTTGAGCAGAATCAAATCCGCAGTCAGGGCGCCGATCCACGCAGTCGCAAAATTTGAATAAACTCCCAGTACCGATTCCAGAGTAAACACCAATCCGAACTGCATCAAAACAAGCGCGAGCATCACATTAAATATCAGCCATATCACCCGCCCGGGATGACTGCGCATGATACGGGAAAAAAAATTGGACCAGGCCAGTGATCCTGCGTATGCATTCGTAACATTGATCTTAATCTGGGAAATTATAACAAAAACGGCTGTCAAAGCTACCACGATTTTCGGATTTTGAACAACATAGTGAAAGCCGTTCAAATACAAAATGACCGGATCAATTGCATCGACTCGTGAAAAATGATGATAACCAACAGCAAGGCAGGCAAGAAACGATCCGGCAAGCATTTTAGCCCCGCCGATCAGTATCCAGCCCGGCCCGGCAAAAACAACAGTCAGCCACCATCGGGTTTTATTGGTATTATTTTTTTCAGGAAGAAACCTCAGGTAATCGACCTGTTCGCCAATCTGAACAATGAGAGAAAAGCTCATGGTTAAGGCTGTCCCGAAGATAAGCGAGTTGAAACCCGTACCTGTGGTCGAATCTCCGATATAATGAATCCACATGGAGACGGTTTCCGGGGCTTTATATAAAATAAAGGCAAACGGCAGTAGAGACAGTATAACCCAGAGGGGCTGGGTTACCAGATGGAGTTTATTGATAAACGTTATTCCATAAAACACCAATGGAATAATACCCAGGGAACATACGATATAACCCATGTACAACGGCATGTTAAAGGCGATATTGAGGGCCTTGGCCATGATGCTCGCCTCGATGGCCAGAAAAATAAACGTAAATGACGCATATATCAGGGAGGTTATGGTCGACCCGATGTACCCGAATCCTGCTCCCCGGGTCAACAGATCAATATCGATGTTATATCTGGATGAATAATAGGCAATCGGAAGGCAGGTAATAACGATGATGACAGCGAGGCTTGCAATAGTCCATATCGTAGTTAAGAAACCGAATTTTATAAAAATCAGGGCGCCAATGGCTTCTAACGCAAGAAATGAAATGCTGCCCAGCGCCGTGTTGGCAAGCAGCCATTCCGGCCACCTTCGAAAAGATTTGGCCGCATAACGCAATGAATAATCTTCCAATTTTTCATTGGCAACAAATGCATTATACGTCCTCATCCGTTTTAGAACTTTTAAAGATGGGTACATGCCTGATTTTCCAACGGCTAGTAACGATAATTAATTGTTCAGAATTAACGAAAAGATGCATTTTAAAAATTTCACCCCTAACTGTCAATTTATTTCTTTGACCGGTCTGTCGTGATTGGAAGCAATCTGCGCTCCCAAAGTAATACTACGAAGCGAAATAGAGACAGTGTCGCACCGATAATTAACAGTGCCAGAGGCAAAGCAAACGAACTGATAATTTCCAGTATTCGATTAATGACGGAAGGAAGTTTCAGACCGGTCAGTGAAAAAAATTGCGATCATTGCGGAAACAACCACTGGATTGCTCATGCTTTTTTAGCCACAAACCCGATGCTTCGCTGATTATTGCCCTTATTCCCGGAATATAATTGAAGGGCAACAACTGAAAGATAATTCTGTAAAATCATCAGAAAAGCGGCAAGGAACAAGGGACAAGAGCAATGGGACAGGCAAACTATACCCACACAAAAAGAGCAATGGGACAGGCAAACTATACACACGCACAAAAAAACCACTCGAACAGAGCAATGGGACAGGCAAACTATACCCACACAAAAAAACCGATCGGTTATACTCTGTATAATTAAGAAAACAAACTGTTTATCGAAATTTATTTTTCATACAAATAGATAAATAATGATCAGGCGAGAGTCAAATATGGATAAGACACAAAAATAACGCCAGGCTTACATATCTGCACAAGTCAATTTACAAAAATCTTTTTTTTCTACGGGATTGGTCCTAAATCGATTCTGAAAGACGCTTTAACGAGTACATCCCGTTGAGCCCTTTAACGGGCTTCGGCTTTTTTTCAGTCCCGGATTGAAACAGATGCTTGAAACGCTGATAATTCTCCG
>Ga0265294_10009080_pt1 | contig 11509 bp, 8 predicted proteins | sample MunlanPumphouse3_FD_192504 | JGI IMG/M metagenome (GOLD analysis project Ga0265294, IMG submission 192504) | Groundwater microbial communities from a municipal landfill in Southern Ontario, Canada - Pumphouse #3 | ecosystem: Environmental > Aquatic > Deep subsurface > Groundwater | place...
TAGTAAATTTGCTTCTTTCTTCTACTTTTGTTTGCGCTGTTGATTGACGATTTTATATAGTTCTTCGGTGCCGAAATGTAATTTCGTCACAACATTTTTCTGATTTACGGGATAAAGATAATAGGTGTCACTAAGCGTGGATAAATCGATACAATCTGCCCCTTTGCCTAAGTAATCATATTCAATATGGGCTGAATACATCGACAACGGTTCTTTTTCTAACCGGAAGTCCTCTCCATCAAAATTACCCGACAAATGGAATCCCTGAAGATCATGAATTAACTTTCCCGTTCCTAACCGAATGTATCCGTTAGCGTTGGGCAAAGAATCGACATAGACATCATCTTCAAAACGATAAGTTCCCGCTAATATTTGCTTTCTAACGTTGATTCGCTCAAATTCATACCAATCCTTAACTCGAGTGAATTCCGTTGGTCCAGATAAAGCTTTGAAATTACCAACTTCATCCATTTCATAAATTTTATGACAATGATTACACCAAATTCGGTTGCCGTCTGATTCCATCTCTGATTCGGTCAGGCAATGCGGACATTGATATAAAATACGATGGATGCCCTTGGCGCGATTAGCATCTTTAATTGTTTGTCCCGATTCTTGTAAATATTGATATTCATCGTATGCGAAAGCTTTCTGGATGCGTTCGTTGATTTCCGTAACCGAAATGGTGTTTATTTCTTCGGTGGTGACGATTTGCGTTAAATCTGCCAATAGATTAATCTTACGTTTGGTCAAATTCCACACTGGTTGTGATAGATGGTTTCCATGCATGATTAATGTAACAATCGGTACTTTCATGACTTTGCATAGTTTTCCTAATGATTCCGGGAGAATTGCGGTCGTTCCATCCAGCGAATACCTCGCCTCAGGATAAATAGCACATACAGTTTTATTCACCTTTAGTGAATGCTCAATTTGTCTAACTAAGACAATATCGTTAGTGAATTTGCGTTTACAGATACAACCAACATCACGTAATAATTTTTCCCGTTTTATGAAGCCATCGATAGCGACAACATAATTAGCTCCATGCGGAAAGATTGCGGCCGTAGTGACCGAAAAATCAATAAAAGCATGGTGAGTGCATAATAAGATATATGGCGGTTTAACCCCTTTCATATTAACGCGGTTAACTTTTAGTTTGTGAGCCCAAACTGTTGGGTAAGCTAAAAGCCATGTCAACGGCTTTAAATACCATGCCTGTTTTTTGGGTTTTGCTAACATGTCGTAACGAATTTGATCGGCGTCTTTCATAAGTGACTTCCTTTTCTCTAGGCGGTCTTTCTTACGAAATGACCGAATACAATTTGCTTTAATTAATCGATGTGACCTTGTTCTTCCCCGCTTTTTTCGATTGATACATCGCTTCATCTGCTTTGTCAATGTACTGATGCGGATTCATCCGGTCATCACCAATGCCATTGGCGATACCAATGCTAATTTGAATATGAAGTTCCAACTCATTGATGGTAAAGGGATGTTCACTGACCAGCATCCGAATTTGCTCCGCCAATTGAATCGCATCGTTTTCGGTGGTGTTTTCCATGAGGAGCATAAATTCTTCGCCACCATAACGAGAAAACATCAAATCTTTATCGATGCTGTGTTTGACCAATTGACTCAGTTCTGTTAATACTTTGTCACCAATTAAATGGCCATGCGTATCGTTGATAATTTTGAAATCATCAATATCAATCATGACCAACGCGAATGGTTCCTTGCGCTCAATGATTTTAGCAAGATAATTATCACAGTGTTCAGTGAATGCCCTTCGGTTATAAATGTTGGTGAGTTCATCATGGGTTGCTTGAAAATCCAAAGTATGAATTCGATCAATATAACTTGTCATATCATTAAATTTTACAATATACCCCGTCCGTCTTCCCGTCGTCGCGATTAATGGCAATGTCTCCAAAATAAAATGGCGGTTATCGTGAGTAAATCCATAAGCTCTTTCGGTTTTGATAGCTTCGCAAAACTCTAAGTCTTCAAAATAATCCATAATGTTGGTGCGATAAAGTACCGGTTTTACTTTAAAGAGTTCAAACGCATCATTCCAAGAAATAATATCATATTCATCATTAAGAATCAGAATCGGGTCGCTTGAAGCCTCAAATAGCGCTCGATGCGCTGCCGGTTTTAAATCAATGGTTTCGTATTTCATCATCATATAAAACATCACAAAGCCGATGATTTCGATTAAATATAAAGCCATATCAATTCCCGATGTATACGCGGTTAACAGCGTTGGCAAGAGTGCTACAATACTTACTAAGGTAAGCGCTCCTAACCAAAATGCTTCAAAGCTTTTAGCTCCTTTTTTCCCTCGCCAAATAATAAAATAAATAATGGAAATCATTATTAGCAAAAGGATAGAGAAGGTACCGTTAATATAGTACAGTGGCCCTTTTTTTAAAACTAAAACGGCTAATCCCAAATTATCAGCCACATTGGTGTAATCGATAAACGCATCCGTATAATAGATTGTGTGGTTCAAATACGGAAAAATCTGCACTGCGATAAAAGTGATTATCGGAATGGTGAAAAATGCTAACATCCATTTAGTGTTTGCTACAAAATGCGGGTCTTTAAAAATTTTTGCAGTATATAACCACAATCCGACGATAAACGGAATACCAAAATACTGGAGATGATTAAAGATAATCTTGATATAAAGTTCATCAGCCGCCAGTTCCAAAGCATAAGCAAATGCATAAATGGCCTCGAGAAGAAAAATAATCGCTATCACAAAAAGTCCCCGTGATTTTCGGTGATTTCTTATTAAATATATACAGAATATCAAATTAATTATTGATAATGCTATCGTTGCGCCGATTAATAAAACCCCGTAATTCATTCAGGCACCTCCGCTCTTGGTCTTAATAAATCAATTATAAAACGTATCTTTATTAAACAATTAGAAATGTCTTGTTTTATATTATATAACAACCGCTAGTGCTTTTCAATATTATCAAGATAATCCTCATAATTGCACATTTTGTCGAATACTATCGTTTGTTCAATTACAATAATCCGATTGGCAACTGTATCGAGCAGTTCTTGATCGTGGCTTGTGAATAAAATGTTACCTTTGAATCTTCCCATTCCTTGATTAAGCGCCGTAATCGACTCTAAATCCAAATGATTAGTTGGATCATCGAACAAAAGAATGTTTGCCCCAGAGAGCATCAATTTGATTAACATACATCGAACTTTTTCACCCCCGGATAATACTCGACTGGGTTTCTGACTTTCGTCACCGGAAAACAACATTCTTCCTAACCACCCGCGAATCACGGTTTCGGCTTGTTCAGTACCGGTATATTGTCTAACCCAATCGATGACGGTGATATCTTGATTAAAATATTTTTGGTTATCTTGCGGAAAATATGCTTGCGATGTGGTAATCCCCCACTTAAACGTTCCTAGGTAGTCTTGATCTTCACCAGATAAGATTCGGAATAATGCCGCAATAATTTGCGTGTTCGATGATAGAAACGCTATTTTTTCATCTCTGCGGACAGAAAAAGATATGTTTTCAAATAATCCCGGTTTGGATAACTGTTCGACGAATAAAATCTCATTACCGACTTCCCGATTGGGTTGAAAATCGATGAATGGATATCTTCTGAGAGATGGCTGGATATCATTAATAACAATTTTATCCAATGCCTTTTTTCGGGAGGTTGCTTGTTTTGCTTTCGATTTGTTAGCACTGAATCGACGGATAAAATCCTCTAATTCTTTAATTTTTTGTTCTGATTTCTTGTTTTGATCTTTGGTCTGACGTAATGCCAACTGACTAGATTCATACCAGAAATCATAGTTTCCCGGATATAAACTGATTTTGCCGTATTCTACGTCACATATGTGAGTACACACGTTATTTAAAAAATGTCGATCATGGCTGACAACCAATACTGTATTCTTATAATTAATTAAAAAGTTTTCTAACCACCGAACAGATAATGGATCCAAATTGTTTGTCGGTTCATCCAATAACAGAACCTCGGGATTACCAAACAATGCTTGTGCTAATAAGACTTTGACTTTTTCACGAGCATCAATCGATACCATCTTTTGGTTAAATTTAGTACTGTCAATTCCAAGTCCGGTTAATAATGATTCAGCATTTGTCTCGGCGTTCCAACCATCGAGTTCGGCATACTCAGCTTCGAGTTCGGCAAGCCGCATGCCGATCGTCTCTGTAAAGTCTTCCGAAGCATACAACTCGTCTTTTTCTTCAATGATTTTTATTAGTTTTTTGTGCCCTCGCAATACCGTATCCCGGACTTTGTACTGATCAAAAGCATTTTGGTTTTGATTCAAAATCGATAATCGACAATTAGCGCTCAATATTACTTCGCCTTTAGTAGCTTCGATTTCGTTGGTTAATATTTTTAAAAACGTTGTCTTCCCAGCACCGTTCGCGCCAATGACTCCATAACAATTTCCTTGGGTGAATTCCATATTGACTTCCGAAAAAAGTTTTCTGCCTCCGAACGTCAATTCCACATTTACCACTTTTAACATGTTATCCCCTCAATCTTAGAATCGGAATTTATTTGATCGACTTTCGGAGTGAAAACCAAAAACGCAATCAAACCAATGGTAATCAGCCCTGTTAGAACCAAATAAAACACTTGATACCCGAAAACATTGATTACCCAGCCCGCTCCGACACTGCCAACCCCAGCATAAATTGAAGAAAGCAGCGTGACGATTAAAATAGCCATGGTAATATTTTCCATTTTGACAATTTTGATAATGTATTTGATATGCGCGTAAAGATAGATTCCCCACGACACCCCTCTTAACATCGTCGTTATAATTATGATTGGCAGGGGTAAATTCAAAGAATAAGTAATATAACGAAATAAAATCAAGACATTGGCAATCAAAAATAGTTTTTTTTCACTGAATTGATATCCCTTGAGCGTTAAAAAGCGCAAAACAATGACTTCCAACAAAACAAACGCTGCATAGATGATTCCCCACCAGTTCGTGTTTAATCCCATATCATTTGTGACATATACCCCGAAAAAAGAATCTCCAATCCGAATTGTTCCCGCGATTAGGGTATAAAAAAGTAAGTACTTGAAAAACTCTTTGTTGCGCATTAACGCTTGGAAATTGCGTTTTGGACGTTCGCTTTGATCCTTGGCTTTATCTAATGGTTTAATCCACCAAGAGATAAAAACCGTTATCAAGAAAAAGACCCCGGAAATGATAAATAAAAACTCATACCCCAGGAATAATATCAAAAACCCGGCAATTGCTGTAGCGATTACATAGGCAATAGAAGCATATATTCTTAAACTAGAAAATTCGATTTGGTTTTCATTGGCAAAAGTAGCACTAAACCCATCTTGGATTGAAATGAAAGGACTACATAACATTGCGATTAAGCATACAAGCAATGCATAGAGTTCAAATCCAGAAACTTGGGTAATCGCGATAATTAACACGCCTTCAATCAAAGTCATGACGCGCATAACGATTTGACTGATTCGCGTATCCTTGACAATGTAATTCCAAATCGGATTGACGATTACTGTAGCTATTGGGGTAATTGCCAGAATAATACCTAGTTGTTGTTCGGAAATTCCTTTAGCAATAAAATAGATTGACATGAAGGGATAGAACAGGGCATCACCGAAATAACGGATGAAAAAGAAGAGTTTATATTTAAAAATCTCTGATTTCATGTCGTCCCCGTATCCTTTCAAATGCGAAATTATTATACATTTAATATGTATTAAATGCAATCTTTTTTCGTTGAATCCAAGAATCGGCAATCTAAAAGCGGCTCAGTCTGCTTTTTTGAGATATAATCTGTTAATAATCATTTTATAGTGGTTCTCCATAATGCCGCCAGTAACGTCTTGTAATGCCATCATAATCGTTAATACTATCGATTTAAAAGAATAATCAGCAAATTTGTGGTGAGACAAAACCACAAAAATTCAAACACATTTCAAATCTTTTAATAATTTTGTGGGTTAATCTCTTTGTCGATGAAAAAACGATTACGACGTTTGTTTGCGATTTTATTCATCGATTCATCATAATCTTTTTGTGATATTACAAGTGGAATGTGGCTACAATTTGGGGTTTTCGACTTTATTAACGTTTTATAATATATTAATCAGCCAGCGATGTTTTTTTATATTATTTGAGAAAATCTTAAGGATCATGTCGGGTTTAATCGGCAATATCCCTTCAATTTTGTCAATATTTTCCGGAAATACCAAGAAAATATGTAAATTTGTGTCTATATAAATTCCTTTTTAAAAACAAAACCCAAATGACTGCTTTTTCACTAAAAAATGAATATATATTTATTGATTTACAGAAAAATAGGTGGAACGTCTAAACCTCGCTTTAACCCATTCTTTACATAAAAACAAGTGATTTTGTTTTTTGAAAAAGGGGCTTGACAATCCTTTTCGCTTCCCTTATTATTGAACTACTTAAAACCGTTTCTACGGGGGGGTACCATATGCCGAAACAAATAGTCAAGCGCGACCAAACCGTCGTGCCATTTAGAAAGGAAAAAATAGTTCTTGCAATTTTTAAAGCCGCCAGTTCTGTCGGAGGCACGGACTTTGCTTTATCAGAAAAACTAGCCGATGAAGTGGTTCAGATTGCCGACTCTAAATATCCAAACGGAATTGCCGAAGTCGAAGGCATTCAAGACATTGTTGAAAAAGTTTTGATTGAAAACGGTCATGCAAAAACCGCTAAAGCCTATATTCTCTATCGAGAAAAACGACGCTCCTCCCGTGAATCAAATGCACTAATCGGAGCCACGATTGATATGTTCACCGAATATTTGAATGATCGGGATTGGCAAATCAATGAGAATGCCAACACTCAAAAATCAATTAATGGTTTAAATAATTATGTTCGTGAACAATTTACCAAAAACTATTGGCTTCACGAAATATACCCCGATGATGTGCGTAATGCTCATCTTCAAGGAGATATTCATATTCACGATTTAGGTTTTTTTGGCGCCTACTGTGTTGGCTGGGATTTACGTCTCATCTTAATGAACGGTTTCGGTGGCGTTCCAGGAAAAGTCGAATCTAACCCACCAAAACACTTTCGGTCTTTCTTGGGTCAAATTATCAATTCAACATTCACAACGCAAGGCGAAACCGCTGGTGCGCAAGCGTGGTCATCATTTGACACATACGGAGCTCCTTTTATCCGTTATGATAAACTCGATTTCAAGAGCATCAAACAAGCTTTGCAGGAGTTTATCTTCAACTTAAACGTTCCAACACGCGTTGGCTTTCAATGCCCTTTCTCTAATTTAACTTTTGACATAATTTGCCCGAACACTTTGAAAGATCAAAACGTCATTATTGGTGGCAAACTAATGCCAGAAACATACGGCGATTTCCAAGCAGAAATGGATCTATTAAATCTTGCATATTGCGAAGTAATGATGGCAGGGGATGCAAAAGGGAGAGTATTCACCTTCCCAATTCCCACAATCAATGTGACCAAGGAGTTCCACTGGGATAGTCCTGTCGTCGAGAAATTCATGGAAATCACCGCTAAATATGGTATTCCTTATTTTTCTAACTATATTAATTCCGATTTGTCTCCCGAAGATGCCTTGTCAATGTGTTGCCGGCTTCGACTAGATACTTCGGATTTGCGGAAACGCGGCGGCGGACTTTTTGGGTCCAACCCGCTAACCGGCTCGATTGGTGTCGTCACCATCGATTTACCACGATTAGCATATTTATCTCGCTCTGAATCTGAATTTTTTACCCGACTTTGGGCAACCATGAATATTGCTAAAAAAAGTTTGGAAATAAAACGTAAAGTCATCGAAGAACAAACCGACAAGGGCCTATATCCCTATAGCGCTAGCTACTTAAAAGATATTAAAGCCCGAAACGGATCTTATTGGTTCAATCACTTCAATACAATCGGCCTCATCGGAATGAACGAAGCGATTCAAAATTTACTGGGAGTTGATATTACCCTCACGACCGCTACCGGTCAAGCTTTTGCCATCAAGACTTTAAACTATATGCGCGACGTCATCAAAGATATTCAAGAAGAAACCGGTCATTATTACAATTTGGAAGCAACTCCTGCCGAAGGCACGAGTTATCGCCTTGCCAAACAAGATAAAGAACGTTTCCCAGACATCATTACTGCCGGCCACAAAGAACCATATTACACCAATTCTTCCCAGTTGCCCGTCGGCTTCTCTGATGATATCTTTGAGACTCTCGATCTTCAAGACGAACTACAATCTTTATATACCGGCGGAACCGTTCTCCATTTATATCTAGGTGAGCGCGTTAAAGATACGCAAACTACCAAGTCCTTAATCAAAAAGATTTTTACCCGTTATAAATTGCCTTATATATCCATTACTCCAACCTTCTCCATTTGTAACGAACATGGTTATATTTCCGGAGAGCATTTCACTTGTCCCACTTGTGGGAAACCCGCTGAAGTCTACACTCGCGTTGTGGGTTACCTAAGACCGGTTCAAAACTTTAACAAAGGCAAACAAGAAGAATATCACGATCGCATCCAATATGTAATCAAAGAGGAAGCCCCCATCATTGAGGTTGTTAAAGCATGATTTTTGCGGGGATTGTCAAGACATCTTTAATTGACTACCCGGGAAAAATCGCTACCGTTTTGTTCGCCCCTGGTTGTAATTTCAATTGTTTTTATTGCCATAACCGAGCGTTAATCGAAGACTTCAATGAATTGCTTAACCAAGATGAAATCGACGATTACCTAATCCGGCGTCAAGGCTTAATTGACGCCGTTGTCATATCTGGCGGCGAACCGACGTTGTATAATGACATTGTCCCTTTTTTCACGAAAATCCGGGATTTAGGCTATCTAACAAAATTAGACACCAACGGCTCCAATCCCAGCGTCATTCGTCGCTTGATTGAAGCCGATGTCGTTGATTATTATGCTGTTGATTATAAAGCCCCCAAGGATCGCTATCAAGAGATTTGTGGTGATGAAGCTGATGCCATTAAGGTATTGGAAACCATTAATCTGCTCGGGCAATTCCATCAACATTTTGAAGTTCGCACTACTGTTGTTCCACAGTTATCACTCGAGGATTTGGTAAAGATGGCTCAAGAGATGCCTTGTGTCCCCAGATATGTCTTAAACCCCTACCGCACCCCTAAAAAATATCAATCATGTGATCAAGAACGAATTAATGTCCCCCCTTATTCGGAAAACCAAATCACCGAATTTGCCGAGACCGTTAAATTGTATCAACCCGATGTCGTTTTAATGTTTTAAAAGAGTCCGCTTTTCGCGAACTCTTCTTTTTTTATTCTACTTGTTTTTTCTTGCATCCAGCAACCAAATTAACAATAATCAGTGGTAACAGAAGCCCTATCGGTAAAACCAGAAGCCCCAGTTCTAAACCTGCTATAATCATAAGCACGGTCGCTAAAATAATCGGCCATCGCTTATAGTTAGCATAACCGAGCCATTGCAGTAATAACGCCAAAAAGATAATTATTTCATGAACTATAATAAAGTATAAATATAACGCTCCGAAAACCGGATACTCAGCTAACGAATCTCCCTCAGAGATGTAATATGGGATTGAACCAATAAAATATACCGTTAACAGAATTGAAACACTCATCATCCATTTGTTTCGTTTATCCATAGTATCTCCCCCTATTTTGATTTTATGCGAAATAATTCCTTTTGTCCACCCACTAAGTCAGTGTTTTTTTAATATCTTATTCATTTTTATAATTATGCAAAAAAAAGTGAACAAACATCGTTTGTCCGCTTTTGTTTTCAGCTGGTGGAAGGGGACGGTTTCGAACCGCCGAACCCATAGGGAGCAGATTTACAGTCTGCCGCGTTTAGCCTCTTCGCTACCCTTCCATGTATTGCCATAAATTATCGGCTATTACATTATAACAAAACCATTTTTAAAATGCAAGTTTTAAAACGGGATTTTCAATGATTATCAATATGCAAAGTCAACGCTTCAATAAGCATGGAATGTTGAGTTTACATTGAAAGTAAAAATTTTTTATTATCATTGCGTTTTAGTCAAAAAAGCGATGGTGACAATCATATCAAAGACAATTTTTGGACGAATGGTTATTCGATACCAATCAAAAACCATTGAAAAAAGTCAAAAGAGAAATGCATGATTCCTGGAGCTAAGATGTTATTGTGTTGATCAAAAAAATGTTGGAAAATCACATGCACAAAACACAAGATGATATGATAAGTGCCATTTATCGCAAAATATTGCATGACGTCGCCCTCAAATGACATCGATTTGAAAGGCATATGCATCAAAGAAAAGAACAAGGCTGTTAATATTATCGTGATGGTTTGATTTTTAATGAGCCCTTTTAATCTAGAATTGATGAACCCTCGGAATGTCACCTCTTCAAAGAAGGCGACCACGATCAAGAAATAAAGGGCTTTATCCAGCGTTTTTTGCCAGTCGCTTTGGATTGATATATCCCCTTTTATCCAATGGATTATCAAAAACACTATAATAAAAACAACTGAATAAAAGAGTCCAAGTCGAAGCGATTTTTTTCCGTTTTTGCTTGTTAATCCGACTGAAGACCATTTTTGTTTTCTTATCTTAAGAAAAACCGCGATTAGCAAAAGAAAAAAGCCTCCAAAGCCTAATTGGGATACTAGTAAAAAACTATCGGATATGTCTCTCCCATATCGACCAATATCAAAATAAAGATTCATCAATAGAACATATCCAAAGAACATTAGGCAGATAAAAAAAAGCGAAAAAACCCCATCAATCCAGTCATATTTTGGTTTTTCCATCTGTTGTCTTCCTGCTTTCCAAAAAAAACCATCTTGTCACTAATGTTTTATCTTGAAAATAGATAAGAATTTTGTCTAGATGCTTTTGTTTTGTCCATAATAATGAGCAAACTAACTCGATGCAGTTGTATTATTTCTTAGGTGAATGAACAATCAAAGGAACCATCATTTCATCGAAAAGGATACTTGCGTGTTGTCCTTTCATAGCAATTGGATATTCCAAAAGTTGAAAGTAATAATGGCCAATCGCAATCGCAAGATAATCTCCAAGAAACTCCCGAAACCGCGGATGAGAAATGCCATGACCGAACCAACCTTTTTGAATTACTTCATCAGCAGAATATAATACATACTTATTCTTAAAATGTTTTTGAAAACGTGATACAAAAATTTCCTTTTGATCCGGTTTGATGAAAAACGCTGTCATCCGCGATTCCACAGATGGCTTATGTAAAAATGTTTCCTCAAGATCGGGGTAATTTTTTAGTGGTAATGGTTTAACCGCCACTTGTCCATGATCAGCAATTACAATCACGATGGTATCATCAGTTAAAGATTCAATCATCCGTTGATATGCTTCATTAATTTGACGAACCATCAGCTTTGCTTCCCTCGAAGATGGTCCGTATTGATGCATTATCGTATCAAGTTT
>Ga0265294_10009081_pt1 | contig 11509 bp, 5 predicted proteins | sample MunlanPumphouse3_FD_192504 | JGI IMG/M metagenome (GOLD analysis project Ga0265294, IMG submission 192504) | Groundwater microbial communities from a municipal landfill in Southern Ontario, Canada - Pumphouse #3 | ecosystem: Environmental > Aquatic > Deep subsurface > Groundwater | place...
GACATCTATCGCCTCCATACTTGGGTCTGCTCAAACTTACGCTTGGGCAATTCCAACTTCAGCAACTCCCTCTGACCAATACCGGATCAAAATTCATCTCAACAGTGATGAATCAGTCTTCGATAAAACTGACAATCCATTCACGGTTTCTTCCTTGGATGTTACATATCCTTCAACAACAGGGATTCGCTTACAGAGTGGAAAACCATGTAACATTACTTGGACTCAACAATATCTAACCAGTGGGTTGCTCTTGGAATATTCAACTAACGGGACGGATTACACTACAATCAGTTCCAATGTATCCCCTTCTGCGGGGACATATGCTTGGGCTGTTCCCAGCATTTCTACCTCTACTTGCAAGATAAGAATCTCCTTGATGAGTGATCCTACAATTAACGATTTAAGCAATTCTGACTTCAGCATTTGTAGTTTACAACTCACATCCCCCAACGGAAGTGAAGTAATTACCACAGGAGCCAGCCACACAATCAGATGGACATATGCAAACATTGCCAATGTGAAGCTTCAATACTCCAAGGATGGTGGTGCTACCTGGATTAATATTGTAACAAGCCTAGCAGCCACCCCCAGTTCGTACGCATGGACTGCTCCCACTATAACTTCATATGAGTGCCGAGTAAGAGTTCTGGATGTTGCCGCAAGCACTGTTTATGATGATAGCGACAATCTCTTTACCATAAGGCCTCCGATCATAGTAACAGCCCCCAATGGAGGAGAAACCATTACCGTAGGAGACATCTATAACATTCAATGGACGGTTACTTCAGCTGTTTCTTTTATCCTGATAGACTATTCGATAAACAATGGTTCTACCTGGCTTCCATTAGTCACAACTGCTTATAATGCCACAATAGGTAGTTACGCATGGACAATTCCTAATGCCCCTTCAACAAACTGTAAGGTTAGAGTGAAAAGCTCTACTGCACCTACCACGGTTTACGATATTTCAGACAATATGTTCATTATTACTCCCACAATTTATCCCCCAACAGCGCAATTCAGTGCCAATATTACGGAAGGGATGGAACCTCTATCAGTTCAATTCACAGATTTATCCACTGCGGGGTCCGGTACAGTTACTACTCGACTTTGGAGTTTTGGAGATGGCCTTACATCAGACCTTCAAAACCCCTTGCACATTTACCAAACTGCGGGAGTTTACTCTGTATCACTCAAGGTAACTAACTCATATGATTCTACCAGAACTGAGCTAAAAACCAACTATATCACGGTAAGCTCAAACCTTCCTGTTATAGCATTACTCAGTTCTCCAACAATGGACTTTGGCTCTGTTAACATTGGTGAGCAATCCTCATGGGTGGAATTATCATACCAGAATATAGGATCTATTCCTTTGGAGATTAGCCAGATAACGCTCTCAAGCGACAAGAGTTTTTCTTACCAAAGCCGCTCTGGCAGATCGTTATTGAGCCCAGGACAAACAGAAATCCTGCTTGTCCAGTTTCATCCAAGCTTATTAGGTGCCGTTACAGATACCCTAACTATTTCCAACAGCTCCGGCAATAACCCTCTGCTGCAGGTATCTCTTTCTGGAACTGGTTTAGCATTGCGTGTTCCTCTGCAATACCCGACAATCCAAGCAGCAATCAATGCCTCTAATCCTGGAAATTGCATTTTAGTAGATGATGGCGTGTACTATGAGAACTTACAAATCACAGGGAAAGAAGTTACTTTAGCAAGTAATTACTTTGCCGATGGTGACACTCTGCATATTGCCAACACCATAATTGACGGAAGCCAGATAAGAAATCCGGACATGGCAAGTGTGATAGCTATCTTACCTGGTACAAATCCCTATCAAACCCCATATATCGTTGGTTTTACTATCAGAAACGGGAGAGGTTGGTTGATAAATGAAACTGTTGGCAGTTCGATTGTCCAGAAACGCGTGGGAGGTGGAATTTACATCAAGCAGTCAAACCCCATCTTTACAGCCAATATAATAGTTGATAATGAAGCCGATGATGAGGGTGGAGGAAGTTACGCATTTCTTAGTGGACCCAATTGGGGTGGGGTTGTTACTGAAGATGAGATAAATCCCGGTGGGAATGTCTTTCTCCGAAATATGGCAGATATTGGCAAGGATATGTATATTAATGCATCTCATACTCGTGATGAGATACAGGCTGAGAACTGTCAATTTGAAGTATTCTGCTCTGCAGATACCACCCTATCCACCTATTGGGCTACAACCACAAATCCAGTGAAATATCAGGGTAGTTCGGGAACGCGCGAGGCAATAAATGCAGATTTGTATGTTTCTACTAATGGCAATAATATATCAAATACAGGCCTAAGCCCCGAAAGCCCCTTCAAATCTGTTAATTACGCACTTAGTCTTGCCTATGGCACAGAAGAAAACCCTATCACTATTCATGTAGCATCTGGTATATATTCAGCAGATTTCACGGGTGAGAGTTTTCCTTTACAATTGGTAGATTGGATTACATTGAAGGGTGATGGAATTGAAAACACTGTCATTGATGCAGGTGCAAGTGCTTTATTCCCAACCCGTATTATCACTTGCGATGCGGTTCATGGCGTTTCTATTCAGGACATTACCTTACTAAATGGATATGTTACAAACTCTAAAAACTTAAATGGCGGAGGAATAGCCATCCTTAATTCTGATGTCGATTTATCGAGTGTAGCAATCAACAACAGCTTTTCAGCAGGAGATGGTGCAGGATTATATGTATTCAATTCTAGCGTAAGCGGAGATATGCTTTCACTTGAATACAATCAAGCTACAGGTTCTGGAGGTGGAGTATCATCTGAATCATCCCAGATATCTGTCTCTAACAGCATCCTTTCTCACAATTTTTCTTCCAAACACGGCGGAGGTTTATATCAAAATGCAGGTCAGTTGTCTTTGGAAAACAACGTGATTCAGAATAATAATGCCAATAGCATACAGATGCGCGGCGGTGGGATCAGTTTGATTTCAATTGTGGATCCAATACTTTTAGATAACATCATAGCTTCAAATTCAGGTTACAACGGAGGCGGAATAAGCATGCAGAACTGCTCTGCTATTGCCTTTAAAAACAACAAAATCACTAACAACGTTGCAACCAACTGGGGAGGTGGGATTTACCATATCACTTCCACGGGTAATCTTCATAATAACTTGATTGCCAACAACACTGCCAGCCAAAGAGGTGGTGCTCTGTATTCGAATTCGAGTATTAATATAATTAATTCCACCATAGCCAACAACCGAGCATTTTCTCAGGGCGGTGCCATCTATGCTATCGGCAGCAATTCCGCCTATACAAACACTATCTTGTGGAATAATTCTGCACCCATTGGCAATGAGCTTTATTTGTATGATAATTCTACACCCAGTTTCCAATTTTGCGATGTTGCTGGAGGTAGCTCAGCATTCGGTACCAGTGCTGGAGTGGTTTATTCAGGCGTGTATGCTGATAACATCAATGCTAACCCTTTATTCAATTCACCGACCACCAGCTACGGTGTTTCTTATGATGCTCTTTTAGCAGATTGGGGTCTGCAACTATCATCACCATGTGTTAACACTGGTAATCCTGATACAGATATCTCAGAGTATCCATTTGATATCAACGGATCACCAAGAATTATTAGCACTGTAATTGATATCGGAGCCTATGAAACCGATGATCAGTTAGTTGCTCAAATTGATGTTAATCCCTCAGACTTGTTAGATTTCGGTGATATTGTACACAATTCTGCACCAGTTGCCAGTGATGTTACCATTACCAATACGGGTTCGGCTTCTCTTGTTATATCTGATTTATCATTTGAAACTGTAACTGATGTATATGAATTCGAGTTCGACGACCTAAATCAAGAAATCCTTCCCAATACCTCATCTACGATTACCGTTCATTTCACTCCTTCGGTAGTTGGGATACAGGATAATGCTCTTGTAATAGTAAGCAATTCTCAAGCAACTCCTGTTCTAAATCTTAATCTTCATGCAAACGTTGTAGGCATTGAGCCGTTGATAACTGCGCTTCCCGATACAGAATATGATTTTGGGCTATTGCCAGTTTCTTCGGACACCTTATTTACTGAAATTCTCATCACCAATAATGGATATTTGCCTCTGCAGATTTCCGATATTGCTTTCCAGGGAATTGATTCCAGCTTCAATTGGGAGTTTAGTCTGCTAGAGCAGGATATTTTACCTGATAGCAGCGTAACCATCGTAGTTAGCTTCATTCCCTCGGTAATCGGTGCTCAAGCCGATACTCTCATTATCACCAACAATTCTGGGAACAATCCCTTACTGTCCATAGAGTTCTATGCAACGGTGTTAGCCTATACATCCCTGATAAATATCGATCCGGAAGGTGACATTAGCTTCGGAGATGCTATCGTTGGTTCATCAACTATAAATCGTGAAATAACCTTCACTAACACCGGTTATGCTCCGCTGTTAATTTCAAGTATTTCCATCGAGCAGGAAGGAGCTCTATTCGATTTTGAGTTTGAGCAAATAAACCAGAGCATCCCTGTTGATAGCACCGCAACCCTGTTGCTTAGTTTTAATCCTTCTCTTATAGGTATCCATTCTGCAACTCTTGAGATACTAAACAATTCCGAAAACCAGCCTATGATAAACATAAATCTTACTGCTGAAGTATTAGCTGGAACTGCCGTTATTGCATCGGAACCTTTATCACAGGTTAGCTTTGGACAGTGCTATATTAACTCAGCTCCTATAAGCAGAGAGATAATATTGTCTAATACTGGAAACATCCCACTGACGATCTCAGATATTAGTTTTGATTTAGCTTCCGAACTATTTGACTGGGAATGCACTAACATGGCTCAACCCATTCTACCTGGAAACCACCTTACTGTTACTGTATGGTTTGAACCCACACAATTGGGATTAATAGAGAACACTATCCTCATAACCAATAATTCCACAAACCAACCCGTTCTAAGCTTGGCATTATCAGCCAATGTGATTGATTACCCTGTAGTACAACAAGGAAATGTTTCTATACAGGTTATCGGTTATAATGCTTTGCTGTCCTGGGAGCCTTTTACGATTTTGTATAACGCTGTGCCTACCCCTGCAGATGTTTACCTTGTTCTATATAGCGAAAAACCAGACAGTCCAGCGGATGATTACTATTTCCATGGAGCAACTGCTGACACTACCTATACTCATTTTAATGTAGCACGATACAGAGACCGCATGTTCTACAGAGTAGTAGGCATATGTGGAATAGAGCGTGAATTACTGCAAAGTTTAGTGTTGCGTTCAAGCGCTTCTCCAATGCTGTGGAAAGATATGAGAAAGAGTTTGTTAGAAAATCGATAATATAGCTCACTTACGAGAAGACTTTGAGGCAAGTACTCAGATTTGAGTGATGCATTGTCGTTTTACTTGGCGTAGATTAGTAGCATAAACTATTTTGTGCTTGACATCTTAGCAGCATTTTAGCATCAAGGGCGTTATTAATAAGATGTCAAATGAGGTTCCGTGAAATACTTTAAGCTTGTGTTATCGCTATTGCTGCTGTTGTTAATTATGTCATGTAAAAAGGGTGTTCCGAAGGCTCCTTCCGGCTATGTGGTGCTTTCCCCTGAAGTGGCAGAAATCCTTTGTGCACTTGGTGCAGAGGCGGATATCGTTGCCATTACGGAAGAATGCAACTTTCCCCCCATTCTTGCCAGCAAGCCCAAAGTCGGCAGTTTTTCTGCCATCGATAAAGAAGCCATCATTGCGCTTAATCCCGCCATCATCTTTGCCAGCGCATTGGAGCAGGAAGGGCAAGCAGCAGAGCTGAAGAAGCTGGGTTACAATGTGCAGGTTTTCTACCCCAAAAGCCTTAAATCCATGAATGAAGAAATCCTTAAACTGGGCAGGCTTACAGGCAAGATAAACGCATCCCAAAACATGAGGTTGCAGATGGAAGCCGCCGTGGCAGCTATCAAAGCCAAGTGTGCCAACTTACCCAGACCCAAAGTTTATCTGGAAATCTACCGTGATCCCTTGATGAGCGTATCCGATTCTTCGTTCGTGGGCGAATTGATCGAAGCCGCCGGTGGGGACAACATATTCCCCACTCTGGAGCGCGATTATGCACGGGTAAATCCCGAAGCCGTGATCAATGCCAAGCCGGATATCATGATCTGCTTCTCGCAGGATAGCCTCAATAACATCCGTTCCCGCAAAGGCTGGCAGGACATCCCCGCCATCCGCAACAAACGCATCTACTTTGAAAAGGACATCAATCCCGATCTCATCCAACGAGCCACTCCTCGCTGCATAGACGGTATGCGTAGCCTGCAAAAACTATTCTTCCAGAAAGACAAATGAGAAACAAAATCACCCTTGCCCTGTGGCTCATCTTTAGCATAACAATCGTATTTATCTATCTGAATATAGGCTCGCCGAGTGCTAACATCATTAGCCAGGTGAGGATTCCGCGCTTGCTGTTAACTCTTTTCACCGGCATGGCGCTGGCGGGAATTGGCAGTATCTATCAATTGATGCTGGCAAACCCACTGGCAGAGCCGTACATCCTGGGAATCTCCTCCGGTTCTGCCTTTGGCAGTATTTTGGCGGGAGTTTCCGGCTTTATCATCCTGATGCCTTTGGGTGGCTTTGTGGGAGCCGGTTTAACCATGCTGCTGGTGTGGAAACTGGCGCATCAGAAGGGACGCTTCGACAAAAGCAGATTGCTGATTTCGGGTGTTATAGCGGGCATGTTTTTCGCCGCGGGGATTTCGCTGTTGATGTATCTGCATTTGCAAGACACCGCCCTCATTTTGGGCACTTTGATGGGCAACCTGGGGCGTATTTTCAGCAGCGGCGAATGGCTTACTTTTTCCATTCTGCTGGCGGTTTCTTTGCTTATTCTTGCCTATTTGTACTTTAAATCCACGGCTATCGATATCCTCAGCAATGGCGATATCTACGCTGGATCTCTGGGCATAAATGTGCTGCATTTGCGCCGTGAAGTGTTTTTACTTACTTCTATCGTGATTGGCATCTGTGTGGCTTATGCCGGCATTATCGGCTTTGTGGGTTTGATCATTCCTCATGTTGTGCGTTTTTTCATCCCTTCCGGTCAGCGTAGAATCTATCTTTTTTCCCTGTGGGCAGGCGCTATCTTCCTGCTGGTGTGCGATATGGCTGCCAAACATCTGCTTGCCATAGAGCTGCCGGTGGGTGTGATCACGGCTTTTCTTGGCTGCCCCTTCTTTATGTGGCTGCTGCTCCGCAAGTAGCTCCATACCGCTTCCTTGCTCATCCGAAAGGGGGTTCATCGGGATCTGATCGGGATCTGATCGGGATCTCATCGGGATACATCCCGATCAACACCGCTTCAGTAGCGGTTTGGAACCGTTTCGGATAAGCAAGCAGCGTATCCACAGCCGCCTCGGCTGTGAGCACACGAGGCGTGTGCTAATACAAACGCCATAATTAGTCCCATCGGGGCGCCACTCTAGATAGCAACCTTAAATCTTAAATCCCAAACTCATTCCAACAGTCGATTGATTCTTCGTAGATCCGTTATGAATCGGAACCATTTCTTGCCCAAGTTCAAACATTAGAAATACTGGTTTGAAAGTTACACAAATATTACCCGTAATGCCATAGTGACTTAGGTGAAACACCTTAGAATGCACGTTTCGGTATATCTCGCTGTAATGGTGATAGTTATACTTTCCTGCTAAGGTAAATTGTACTATTTGCCCAGCTTTATAGGTATAAAGCATTTGCGCCTCAAGTCCATCGGAATTGTATAGATTTGTATAGTTATTGTCTTGGATGATTCCGCCTTCAGCTGTGCTCCAATATTCTTTATTTTCTCCCCTCACTCTGGTATAGAGGGGCATAAATGCCACATAGTTTTTATCCTTCTTATAGATAAGTGCCTTGCAGCCTAATTTAAGGCCTGTCGTTTTGTCTTCATGATGGTAATTATAGCTGGGGAATAGATCATTTTCGTCTAAGCCATCCCCAGATATATAGTAGCGGGCAATGAGGTCAATCTTGGGCATTACACTTATTCCAACTTTAAAACCACTAAGCGAAGAAAAGAAGTCACCATCTTCGTCATTTGAATCATTAGGGAGGTTATGATGCGACTGATACGTATCGGCAGCCGAAGCAAGATCAAGCCCGGTGGCAACATAACCCGAAGCCTGCACCCTCGCAGGGGCTATGGGCATAGCAGTTTCCAGGGTGCTCAAATCCATCACTGCACATCCGGTCATCATAATTACAGCACTTAAAACAGTTAAAACTAACAAGCAAAATCTCATACTAAAAACTCCTATATGCTCTACAAAACCATGCGACACGATTACTTGCACCATTTACGCATAATATTTGCTTACTATATTATCGTCAATGTAAATCAATGCTATAGGTAAGAATGGGACGCAAACCCCAGTGTCCTAACCGGAGTGTTTAACTGATGAGGACGCCAGTTAAACACTGCCGATGAGGACTTCGGCAAACCCCTCCTGCCAGGAGACAGGAGTTCCAAGGTGTAAATTTCAACAAATCGCTTGACATAAAGCTAGAGACAGCCAGCCTTGTGCTGTTGTCTTAATTGAGCAATGAATAAATAAATTCCCTATGGAGGAAGTAATGAAACTTCGTAAACTTATGCTTATCCTGGTTGTGCTTAGTATTGCCCTGTTTATGGTTGCCTGTGGCTCGAACAAAAAGAAAGCTCCCAAACCCGATGGCAACGTGGTTTACCGTCCCACCTGGTGGGCTTCACAGCCCGAACCTGCTTATGTCTGCTCTTATGGTCAAGGCACCAACGCTTCTGAGAATTCATCGATGAATACTGCAAAAGCCAATGCTTTGTTAGAAGCGGCTCAGTATGTGGAAATTCAGGTGAATGGCATGATTAAAACCTACGAAGAAGAAGCTGGAGTAAATGATCCCCAGATTTTAGCCCTCACCCAAAGCGTGGTGAAAGCTATCTCTTCCGCACGTTTTTCTGGTACCATCCCCGGCAACATTGAAACCAGAGTAGTGCAAGAAAAAGGCGGAACTCGCTACAAAACATGGACTCAGATAAAAATACCCAAAGGCGAGATAAACAAGTCTGTGGTGAATAACATCCGCAATGAAGAAGCCCTTTACAACCAGTTTAAAGCATCGCAAGCATTCAAGGAATTGGAAGCAGCAGTAGATAAATATTAAACAAGCAATCCAAAGAAGTCAACTTACAATGGCTTAAATTGATTAATATTTAAGCCATTGTAGGTTATAGCGTGTCTTTTCTGGGTATGTTTCTAATTAGAACTGAGGTAGATTATGGCTTTACAAGAAGAATTTGAAAGAGATGGAAACTGGCTATTTCGCTGGAGAAGTTATCTCCCCATATCGTTAGTACTATTACTTATGTTTTCCATGATGCATTTCAAGTATTTAGGCAACTCTGAAACTGGGGATGTCGCTTGGGAAGCAATCTGTTTCTGCGTTAGCTTTCTGGGCTTATTTATCAGGGCATTTACCATTGGGCATACTCCTCACAACACGTCCGGCCGTAATACCAAAAAGCAAGTCGCAGAAAAGCTGAATACTTCAGGAATTTATTCCATCGTGAGGCATCCCCTATATTTAGGGAACTTCTTTATGATGCTAGGTGTTGTCATGTTTGGGCACCATTTATGGTCTATATCGGTTTTTATCCCCTTATATTGGCTGTATTATGAAAGGATTATGTTTGCTGAAGAAGCCTTTCTGAAGGGCAAATTTGGGGATGACTACATTGCCTGGGCAGACCGAACTCCTGCTATCATTCCGCGGTTCAAGCAATATGAACGTTCTCCCCTACCTTTTTCTTTTAAGAATGTACTACGCAGAGAGTACAGTGGATTCTTTGCAGTAATCGCTTCAATGTTTATCCTTGAAGAGTATGGTGATTGGAGAGCAAAAGGTTACGTAGAGTTTGATTTCTACTGGATGCTAATTCTCATCACGGGCTTTGTTTTGTGGTTCTCTTTGAGATACTTAAAGAAAAAGACCAAGTGGTTGGATGTCATTGGTCGCTAAGAATGCCCCTTTTTCCTTGACATTCGGCCTGCTTAAAAAAAGATGACCCTGATTGTGTGCATCTTTAGCTCAGTTGGTAGAGCAACTGACTCTTAATCAGTGGGTCCGGGGTTCGAATCCCCGAAGGTGTACCATTCATTTTAGTGAACGCTCCCATGCACAATTGGCTGATAGTCGCTTGTGATTGGGTTGATAAACATAAGCGGTAATTTGCCCTTTGCTCCGCTTTATAAATGTGCTAAAGCGCGGCTTAATAACTATCGCCGGCTTTAGCAGCCGGCTTTTTTATGCCTTAAAAAAGCCTGTATTAAACGATAGATGAAAATATAGGAGAATAAAATGACAGCACTACACGCACTCGACAAACCCGATAAAAGCGGATATATCTTCACTTCCGAATCCGTTGCAGAGGGTCATCCCGACAAGGTTTGCGACCAGATTTCGGATGCGATTCTGGATGCTTACCTAAGTGCAGATCCCCGCTCTAAAGTGGCTTGCGAAACTATGGCCACCGAAAACAGAGTTATCGTTTCCGGTGAGATATCATCACGCGCTAAAATTGAGGTTGAACCGATTATCCGTGAGCTTATCCGTGATATTGGCTACACCAATCCCAACAAAGGTTTTGACACCAATTGCATAATAGATAACTACCTGCATAAACAGGAGCTTGCCCTGGAAGAAAATACCGGCGCCGGAGATCAGGGCTTGATGTTTGGCTATGCCTGCTCGCAAACCAAGAGCCTGATGCCTATCCCCATTGAGCTGGCTCATAAGCTACTAAAGAATCTGGCGGTTGCGCGCAAAAGCGGTGCCATAGCCTGCCTGCTGCCCGATGCCAAGAGTCAGGTTTCCATGCACTATATCGGCCGCAAAGCTGTGGATATGAAAACGCTCGTAATCTCTACGCACCATAACGATATCTGCCCCATCGAGTTTGAAGAACTGAAGCACGAAATCCACAAACAAGTGATCCTACCCAGCATAGCAGAAATTGGGGAAGAGAGCAAAGGTTTCTTTGAAACCAAGAACTGTGAGATTAAAATAAACCCTCTGGGACGCTGGCACGATGGCGGGCCTGCTGCAGACACAGGGCTTACCGGCCGTAAGATTATCGTGGATACATATGGCGGTTGGGCTCAGCATGGTGGCGGTGCTTTCTCTGGCAAAGATGCTACCAAAGTGGATAGAAGCGCAGCCTATATGGCGCGTCATATTGCTAAAAGCGTGGTGGCAAGTGGCTTGGCTAGAGAATGCCTGATTCAATTCAGTTTTGTTATCGGTGAACAGAGGCCAGTTTCGCTAATGGTGGATACCTTCGGAAGCGGAAAAGAGATCGATGCCGAGATTGAAAGAATCATCGCCAAGAACTTTGACTTGACAGTAAAAGGAATTATTGATTATCTTGACCTAAGGAAGCCAATCTTTCTGCCA
>Ga0265294_10009083_pt1 | contig 11508 bp, 9 predicted proteins | sample MunlanPumphouse3_FD_192504 | JGI IMG/M metagenome (GOLD analysis project Ga0265294, IMG submission 192504) | Groundwater microbial communities from a municipal landfill in Southern Ontario, Canada - Pumphouse #3 | ecosystem: Environmental > Aquatic > Deep subsurface > Groundwater | place...
CATAATCATCTGAATAGATGCATCCAAGACCACCGCTTCCAGCATGATGATTGTCAGACAGCTCAAGCTGCTTGGTATAGAAAAGGTATATCCTTTTTTTAGTGGAGACTATAGGAAAAGCCCAGCTAGCCTGATTGAATCTTTCATTTTCCTTAGTGCCAGCTATATATACAGGAGATTTCCAGTTTACAGAATCTTTGCTTCTTGACATTACTATATGATTGTTACCTTTTCCTTCACAGGAACTTTGTGTCCAGACAGCTAAAAGCTCCAACTGATCTGGAGACTCAAAGACTAAGAGATGCTCGTTATCGCCTTTATAATATTCAATGCCGTCAGGATTATACAGTATGACATCAGGACTGGTTCTTTTATACTCAATCAGCGGGTCACCTTTTGGTATGCCTTCAAAGGCTTTGCCATAAGGATAGTTATTCTCAATAAGCCATTCACTTGAATACAGTTTCATTTCTCCTCCAGAATATATAGTGTCAGTAATAGTATACATTATGACTGCCTGAAATGAGAGAATAAATTAACCTTTAGTACATTTATACAAATTGAAGTTTAAGGAAAATAATTAGTTTTGCGATTATGGTGGATTAAAACTAATTTCTGCATACCCTTGTAGAACGGAATTTACTTTTTCAATCTACGTATTAAATATTTGGGAAAATTAAGTATTGACATGATAGATATTGTATGTTAATTTAAAAAAGTATTTAAAATTAATTCATCAAGAAGCTATACGCAGCAAGCTTGCGGTGGAAGAATATGAAGGTCATAGTCTTTATATTATATATATTATTTATATTAAATATATAATAAAAAACATACAGATTTTTTAGAGGTTCCTGCAAATGTCAACTCATCAAGACGAAAAAGTATATTATTATATCTTGCATGTAATAACCGGGAAAGAAGAGCAAGTATGTGCAAAAATAAAGAATTGCTTATGCAATCAGTCATTCACTCCTTTTACTTTTAAAAAGAATGTAAGTTTTAAGCGAGGCAAAGAAATCAGTGAAGTAACAAGAATAATATTCCCAGGATATATTTTCATTAAGTCATGTTTTGCAGAAACAGCTTTTCTTATAATAATAATGGATTTTGTTAGAAAAACAAGTGATATACTTAAATTATTAAGCTACGGGTCTTATAAAAAAATAGCTGTTAATGAAACAGAAATAAATTTTCTGTTAGATTTATGTAATGACAATTACTGTATAGAGTATTCTAAAGGATTGATTGAAGGAGACAGAGTAAAAGTAATTGAGGGACCTATAATTCGCTTTATTAAATATTCCGCAACACACAGTAGATTTGTTTAGAAAATAATGCGACAAATATGAATATAAGAAGGTTATTATGGAGACACATGATACAAGAAGTCATTTTGCAAATAGTAGCATAGAAAACACAAATATTCTCAAACTAGACTTTATGAAATTAAATACATTTTTTGATAAAAATGTATTGCCTGTTGCAGTTCAAAATGCTATTACACATGAAATTATACTAATTGCGTATACAAATGAATTCGCTTTCAATGAAACAATTAAACAACAAAAAGCGATTTTTTGGAGTACTTCAAGAAATGAATTATGGTATAAAGGTCAGGAATCTGGTAATACATTCACCATACAATCTATATATGTAAATTGTGAGCAAAATTCATTGGTTTACAAAGTAATTCCAGATAAAGGTAATATATGCCATACTACAAGGAACGGTATAGCAAATAATTGCTTTTACAGAAAAGTCGATTTGGCGACGCTTGATCTAATCTTTATAGATGAATATGATGAGTAAAATGAATAATATGTGAGTTTACAATGTGCTTAAAACAAGAAGGAGTGTGTTTAGGATGGTACTAAATAAATTAAAATTACTAAAAGAAGGAAAGAGTAAAAAAATCTTTACAGATGGTAATTATGTTTATCTTGAATTTAAAGGTGATGTCAGATGCTCAACTCATTCGGAAAAATTCGATTGTGAGATAGCTGCAATTAGAGCGAAAACTAGTTACTTACTTTTCCAGAAGTTGAGTAAAATATTTAAATCAATAGCATTTACGGAGTTCATTCATCCTAATATTCTCAAAATGGAAATAGCAAATCCTTTGCCTTTGGAAGTAATTCCACGTTATGTTGCAGCAGGTGCTGTAGTAAAGAGATTTGGCTTTCCAAAAGGATATATCTTCAGCAGACCAATATTGAAAATTGATTATAAAACAAATGAGGATGATTATTTAATAACCGACGATCTTTTACTAGAAAAAACATTATAAATCCGAGTCAACTTGACGCATTAAAATATGATTCATTGAATATTGCTAATTTTTTAAGAAATTTCTTCTTTGAAAGAGGAGCAAATTTATGGGATTATAAAATGGAATTTGGGATTGCTACAGATGGATCGATAAAACTTATTGATGAAATAAGTTTTGCCGGAATGAGATTGAAGTCTGTAAAAACTGGTGAATCACTTGACAAAGATGTTTATAGAGAGACAGGAGATTTAAATAAAGTAAAGATGGCTTATAATAAAATAAGGTTGTAAAATAAAAATATCCTTTACTTTACATATATTATATGCTATTTTATCAGAAGTTATTAAAATAATCAGTTATGTTCTTCCAGTTTTATTCATAAACTGCAAAAATAGAAAGGAAAAGGAGTGTATGATTTAGTCACCGACAATATCATACAGGGTAAAATCATGTTTGATAAAAACAATAAGTATCTGAAAGTATTTGACAAAAAAGTAAAAGCATATATGGTTATTTCAACATTACTGCTGTTTGTAATTCAGGGTATGGCATTAATACCCCCAGTTATAATGAAGCAGATAATTGATAAGCATATACCAGAAGGTGATGTGAAAGCAGTTATCTACAATATCGTTATCTTTATCAGCATCCCGCTTATCGTTACATTGATTAATGCTGCATATAACTATAAGGTTGCTGTTTTTGCACGTAAACTTGGTAAGGAATTAACAGTAAAGACTTTCCATAAGCTGATAAAACAGCCACTGGATTTTTACAAGGATAAAAACTCATCCGAACTTACGACGCAGTGTAACAGAGAGTTCATAAACTATATTACATTCTGGATTAAGGAAATACCTCTAATAATATCGTCTATGGTAATATGTGCAGTAATCATAGTTATCTTCTTTAAAATGAATCCTATACTTGGTATAATACAACTTTTCTTCATACCATGTGTAGTTGTTCCACATATATTAATTCTGAAAAAACTAAGAAGCAGCTTTACAATAATATTTGACAAAAAAGCGGAAGTGAACGAACTTCTGAACAGTTCATTCAGAAATATATCATTCATTAAGACAATGCAGTTAGAAAAAAACAGAATAGAAAAATTCAGGAGTATTGATGGAGTTGTTGCTAGAATATGGGGCAGAATAGTTGCTTCTGAGCAGCTTGTCGCCTCAGGAGCAATGCAGTTTTTCGAATCTGTTTTTACTGGTGTAGGTTTTATTGTTGGAGCAGTAATGATAATAAAAGGGCAGATAACGCTTGGTGTAATTGTTTCATATTTGAGTTATCTTCCAAGATATTTTTCAAATGCAGAACTGCTGGTTGATTCGAACTATAACTTCAAAAAACAGCTGGTAGAATATGAAAAAGCATTTGAATATTTGAAAATGGATTATGAATTTGAAAATGAGGAAAACCTAAGCAGTGATTACAAATTTGAAAATGCGATTGCTTTGGAAAATGTTAATTACACATATAAAGAAAAACAGGAAGTAACCTTGAATAATGTTTCTATGCGTTTTGAGAAAAATAAGTGGACAGGATTAGTCGGAAAAAGCGGATCAGGTAAATCAACGGTATTTAATTTACTTCTTTCGTTATACCAGCCGGTAAGCGGTTCAATCAAGATAGATGAAATTCCTGTGAATACGCTAAAGAAGGAAGTTATAAGGAAGAATATAACAAGAGTAGCACAGGAAACCTGCTTCTTTGACGGGACAATCAAGGAAAATCTCAGCCTTGTAAATCCCAATGCTACTGATGATGATATCAAGAAAGCTTTAGCATTGGTGGAACTTGGTGACTTTATAGAAAGTCTCGAAAAAGGTATTGATACGCAGATGGGAGAAGCCGGAAGCAATATGTCAGGTGGAGAAAGACAAAGGATGTCTTTAGCACAGGGCCTTCTCAGAGAAAGCGATATCATATTACTAGATGAGGTAACATCGAATGTTGATAAGATATCTGAGGAAAAGATTAAAGGTGCTATAAAGAATATTATTAATAATACTGATAAAACTGTCATATCCATATCTCATAGCCTGGAATTTCTTGCTCAGACTGATTACATGTATGTAATGGATAAAGGCGAGGTAATTGATGAAGGATTGTATAAGGATATAAAGAAGAGAAACCAGTTATTCTTTACAGCAATAGATGTTGAATTACAGGATTCGAAGGAATAAAATATGTGTTGTTCTATGTAAAATGAAAAGCTTCAGATTAGATATTCTGAAGCTTTTTTATAACTGCAAATGAAAGATGAATGATTTCTTTAGTAAAGATGTGTACAATGTTTCGAGATATATGCTAATAGTTAATAACAAAAAAGCTAACATGCATGTTTTTATTGTGCATGAACTAAAACTCCGTACTGAGTAAGAAGTCAGCAATATGCATAGTCTTTATACCTTTATAATTGCCACCAGTATAATTATCCGTTGTGAGTACATATTTTGGATAATTGTCGTGGATTTCCAGCAAACGATCATATTCGCGTTGTTCAGTCTCTGCAGATTTTATTTCTCTTGTAACCTGAACATAAATTTTGTCAGATTGTTTCATAGCAATAAAATCAATTTCACCTTTTAGCGTTTTCGCAATTGACACACTATATCCTCTACGTATTAATTCAAGATACACAACATTCTCAAGCATGGCAGCGACAGAAGTATTAGTATATCCTAAAACACTAAATCTGAGAGAAGAGTCAGCAAGATAGAATTTCTCCTGTGTTTTAAGAAGCTCTTTACCCTTTATATCGTATCTGGAACAACGATGCAGTATATATGCACTTTCCAGTTTCTCAAGATAGTTGTAAACTGTCTCATTATCTATTTTTCTGTATTCAGATTTAAGATAATCAGAAATAGACTTTGCTGAAAAGGTTTTTCCTACATTATCAAACGCAAACATAACGATACGCTCAAGCTGATCGATTTTTCGTAGCTCGTTACGTTTAACGATATCTGAGAAGATAGTTGAATTGTATATATCTTTGACTATAGTGTAAACTTCATCGTCTGAGTATTCTCTAAGATGAGTTGCAGGAAATCCCCCTAAACGTATATAGTTAGCAAGCTCATCTTTTGGAGAAGATATATTTGTAAACTCTTCTCTGAAATTCAGATATTCCTGAAAAGACAGAGTAAAAATATTAAAAGCAACATACCGTCCGGTTAGATAGGTAGATATTTCAGAAGACATCATTCGAGAGTTTGAACCGGTAACATATGTATCGGTATTATACTCAGATGCAAGAGTATTAACTACTCTTTCCCAATTTGGAATTTCCTGAACTTCGTCAAGGAATAGATAGGTTTTTTTGTCAGGTGATAATTTAGTTTTTATCGAAGAGAAAAATTCATTTGCGGTCATATTTATATTTTCCATGGAGTCGAAGCGATAACAGATTATATTCTCGTCAGCTATGCCTCTGTTTTTAAGTTCTTCGATAATCAGATTTAAGATTGTGGACTTCCCTGATCTGCGTATACCAGTAAGAATTTTTACAAAAGGAGTATCCGTAAAAGCCATTATTTTGTTAACATACATTGGTCTATTTATCATTTGTCACCTCCAGTAATCAATATTATACTGTAATACATTGAATTAATCAACAAGTATTGCGATTATAAATCGTAAAACTATATAATATTGATATGTATTGCGATTATAACCCGATAAACTTTTTGAATTAATAACTTTTTACCAAAATATCTTATAGAATTTACATTTCCTCCTGAATTTCCGTTTCAGTGAAATCGTGTTATCAATGTCTCTTCATTTATCTATATTGAATTGTGTCGACACTATACTTATGAGTATAAAAACAGCATAACCTTCATTGATGCAAGCTATGCTGTTATTGTTTAGGAATATAATCTTTTATGCGAGAAGTATTTGTGCTTCTCCTATTATTTATTAACTCAGCTCAAACTGCCCTGTATAAAGTTTAAAATATCGGCCTTGTTGTTTCAGAAGATTCTCATGGTCTCCTCTTTCGATTATCTGGCCATTTTCCAGTACCATTATCGCATTGGAGTTTCTGACAGTAGACAATCTGTGTGCTATAACGAATACTGTTCTTCCTTCCATAAGCTTATCCATTCCTTTTTCAATCAAAGCTTCGGTCCTGGTATCGATGGAGCTTGTTGCTTCATCAAGTATCAGAACAGGTGGGTTTGCAACTGCAGCTCTGGCTATTGAAAGAAGCTGACGCTGTCCCTGGCTCAAGTTTGCTCCGTCTGAAGTTAATAAAGTGTCATAACCTTCAGGTAGGTATTTTATAAAGGAATCTGCGTTTGCAAGCTTTGCTGCTTCTTCAACTTCTATGTCTGTTGCATCCAGTCTGCCATAGCGTATGTTTTCACGTATGGTACCAGTAAACAGGTGAGTATCCTGCAATACCATTGCAAGAGATCTTCTCAAGTCTTCTTTCTTAATCTTCTTTATATCTATCCCATCATAAGTTATTTCGCCCTGCTGTATCTCGTAGAAGCGGTTTATGAGATTGGTAATGGTGGTTTTTCCTGCGCCTGTTGAACCGACAAATGCTATCTTCTGGCCTGGTTTTGCATACAAAGAAACATTCTTTAGTACATCGGTTCCTTCATTGTATGCGAAAGTGACGTTATTAAACCGGACATCGCCTTTTAATTCAATATATTCAACTGTATTATCATTGTTAATATGTTTCCATGCCCAATGACCTGTCTGTGTGGAGCATTCAGTCATATCATTCCCATCTTTGCATACATTTACAAGTGTTACATAACCTTCATCGAATTCCTTTGGCTGGTCGAGCACTTCGAATATTCTTTCAGCACCTGCAAAAGCAGCTAAGATAGCATTTATCTGCTGGGATATCTGAGTTATAGGTTGGGAGAACTGTCTTGTGAATTGTAAAAAGGAAGCTAATGAGCCTATATCCAGCATTCCGTTTATACACAATATCGCACCGACAGCTGCAGTTGCAGCATAGTTCAGATGTCCTAAATTTCCCATAATAGGCATTATAATATTCGCATATGTGTTAGCATCTGTTGCAGCGATTCTCAGATTCTCGTTTTTCTTGTTGAAGTCCTCTACAATATTTTCTTCATAGCAGAATACTTTTACTACTTTCTGGCCTTCAATCATTTCCTCAACAAAACCATTAACCTCACCCAGCTCTTTTTGTTGTTTTTTAAAGAACTTGGCGCTGTTGCTTCCTATCTTCTTTATGATAAGGAACATGACAGCAAGAGTTAATACAATTATTAAAGTAAGTATCGGGCTTAAGACAAGCATCAGAGTGAAAATACCGACAACTGAAACAGATGAAGATATGAACTGAACAAAACCATTGCTTATGGCCTGACGAAAGGTTTCCACATCATTTGTAAATCTTGACATAACCTCTCCATGCGTATGGGTATCGAAGTATTTAATGGGAAGATCCTGTATTTTGTTAAACAAGTCTCTTCTTAAATTTTTCAGTACTGAGTTGGTTACCTTCATCATTTGATAGTTGTACAGATAAGAGGCTATTACGCTTGAAAGATATATACCGGCCATAACCATAAGGAACTTGATTAAAGGAAGATAATCCTCACCTGTGGGATTTGTGCCTGTCAATGGAGCTATATAGTCATTAATAAGAGGCTTTAAAAGGTATGAAGCCGCTACTGTGCCTGCTGCGCTTAATAGGACTAATATTATGACAAATATCAGTCTTGTCCTGTATGCGAAAAGATAATCAAGCAGCCTTTTAAAAGTCTTTTTTGTATTCTTGGGTTTCTGGAATCTGCCAACCTGAGGGACATGTCTTCTTTGTTGCTGTGTCATATTAAGCCACCCCCTTCTGTTGAGAATAGTAAACTTCAGAATAAATAGTATTTGTTTTTAATAGTTCTTCATGAGTCCCGACTGCATCGATTTTACCGTCGTTCATAACTATAATCTTATCAGCGTCATATACTGAGGTTATCCTCTGAGCGATTATGAGGACGGTAGTATCTGAAGTGTTCTTCTTAAGCTCATTACGGATGGATGCGTCTGTGGCGGTATCTACTGCTGATGTAGAATCATCCATGATAAGTATTTTCGGATTCTTAAGCAGGGCTCTTGCAATACACAGTCTCTGTTTCTGTCCGCCTGAAACATTTACTCCGCCTTGTCCTAAATTAGTCATATACCCGTCAGGAAAACTCATTATAAAGTCATGAGCATTTGCTATTTTACATGCCTTTTCTATTTGTTCTGTCGATGCATCAGGATTACCCCATTTAAGATTATCAAGGATAGTTCCGGAAAATAGCGTATTCTTCTGAAGGACAACGCTTACTGCATCACGTAATGCTTTAAGTGAGTAGTCTTTTACATTCCTTCCACCGACAAGAACCTCTCCTTTATCAGCATCATAAAGCCTTGGAATCAACTGGATAAGAGTTGTTTTAGCAGAACCTGTGCTACCAATGATTCCTACTGTTTCACCTTTGTTGATTATAAGGTTAATGTCTTCAAGTATGTAATTCTCATTTTTCTTTGAATACTTGAAAAATACATTTTTAAATTCAATATCACCTGATTCTACAGATAATTCCTTGTCGGAATCCTTATCAGTAAGGTCTGAAACTGTATCAAGAACCTCAGCAACACGGACTCTTGATGCCCGTGACATTATAAGCATTATAAATATGAAAGAGAGCATCATAAGTGACATCAGGATTTGTCCTATATATGATATGAAGGATATAAGCTCGCCTGTAAGCATCTGGCCAATTATTATCTGTTTTCCGCCAAGCCATAGTATTGCTATCATACAGCTGTACATTGCAAGCATCATCAACGGCATTGTTGTAATGAGAAGTTTTTCCGCATGAAGAGAAGCAGCCATATTCTCATTATTAGTCTTGTTGAATTTTTCCTTTTCGTGGTCTGAACGAACAAATGCTTTTACCTCACGTATAGCAATTAAATCTTCCTGTACAGATGAGTTAATAGTATCGTATTTTTTCATCATTTCCTGGAAACGGGGGAAAGCCTTTGTCGAAATGATTATTATCACGCCTACAAGTATTGGAATAACAACTAAGAATACAGACACCAATGACTTATTTATCCTTATAGCCATGATAAGAGCGCTTATGAACATGAAAGGCGATCTGACTGCCATTCTAAGTACCATATTGAAAGCGTTCTGTATCTGGGTAATATCCTGAGTAGAGCGGGATATGAGGCTTGCTGTAGTGAACTGGTCCATATTTGAAAAAGAGAAGTCTTGTATCTTTGAGAATACGCCTCTTCTAAGTTCAGCACCAAATCCAATTCCTGCGACAGCTCCTAATCTTGAAGCTATCATTCCACAGCCTAAGCTTAATAAAGCCATTAATACCATCAGTAATCCCTGATTTACTATATACCCTATATCGCTATTGGCAATTCCGACATCCACTATCTTTGCCATGATAAATGGTATGTTTACTTCCAGCAAGACTTCTGCAATTATGAACAGCGGCGTCAGAAATGTCTGAAGCCAGTACTTCTTTGCATATGGAAGAAGTTTACTTATCATCCTAATCCTCCCTTTTTATGGATCTTTTTCTCTTCAGATATGAGTTCATGTATGTTCTTTGTTTTAAATTCTTCTGTATTTAATGAATCCAGAATCTTGTTTATGAGTCTTTCAAATTCTAGAAGCTCATTATCACTAAAGTTCCTGAAGGCCATTTCATCTATGGCTTCGCATTCTTTTTTCATAGCAGTTGATATGTCATGGGCTTTTTTGGTTGCATGGAGTCTGTTAACCCTTGAATCAGACTCATCAGTTAATCTATTGACATATCCGGATTTCATAAGCCTTTTGACAGATGTTGCAATACTTGGAGCAGAAACCTTGAAAAAACTGACCAGGTCTTTTTGTGTGCACCCGTCATTGCTCATGATATAGTGGATTATGGGAAGCTGGCCAAGATAGATATCCTTATTCTCAGCTGCTTTATTGAAATACAGTTTATGCAGCAATGTTATTTTTCCCAGCTTCTGTAGTGTAGTCTTGTGTTCCATTTGACCACCTTAATAAATTAGCTAACCTTAATACTTAATCAGGTTAACTAATTTAAGATGATACTATCTCTATTATGGCTTGTCAACAGTTTTCACAAATAGTTCAAAATAGTTTAAGATTGATGAGATATATAGAAACATCATTCAAATATCATTAAGATCAGAATGTGAAATGTTTTAAGAGATTGTATTAATATTATTTCTATTTATTATATATTTCGCTTCGGTGCCCTATGTGCAGGATAAGTATAAGAATGGTGTTATCCTGTATTTCTGCTATCAGTCTATAATTGCCGATACGGTAGCGCCACTGTCCGCTAAGATTAGCTTTAAGCTCTTTACCGAATTGTCTGGGATTTGAACAGCCTTCGATATTTTTTTGTATCCACCCCATAATCATTGCAGCAGTATAGTGGTCTAATTTTTTCAGTTCTCTTCTGGCTCTTTCAGAAAACACGACATGGTAATTCAACGTAATCCCAGCTCCTTTTCCATTTCTTCCATAGTGTAGGTAGTAGGATTTGTGCGGTATTCAGTCATAGCAGTTTCATAAACTTTCAGGTCAAACTCTTCCTCAATACGTTCCAGAACAGTCTGACGTATTAATTCTGAGACACTTATGCCTTTCATTTCTGCATATTTTCTGAATAACATAGTATCTGCTTCATTTAATCTTAATGATATAGTCATATCAGACCTCCTTTTGCGTATTACATTGTATTACTTATTTATTCAGATGTCAATTAATTTACTATATTTGCATATACAATGATTATTGTCTACATATTTATAATTTTGATCTTTACAGATTATCTTCAGATATGGAAATCAGTAGTTCATGAATACAAGGTAAATGCTGAATGCTAACATTATCTGCCCGAAATAGTAGGTTACAAGATTAATAAGACGTGCTCTTAATGTTCTGCCTCCAGTTAGTATAGAATGGGACAATACACAGTCGGAAAAAAGAAACAGTAAACCTCCCATTGCGACAGTAATACCATGATAAATTCCGAAAGGTCTGGCAAATACTAAAGATACTGCTTTTACGGCCATAAAAGATAAAGCGCAGCTGTATAGAAATAGAGGTATTTTAAGATTCTTTGCATCAAACCTCATAAGCTTATATACAAGAAGGGCTGAACCTTCAAGCCCAATAAAGAGAAATATATCAA